>Ga0153918_1000104_pt1 | contig 69010 bp, 57 predicted proteins | sample TSFL002MetaG_FD_104687 | JGI IMG/M metagenome (GOLD analysis project Ga0153918, IMG submission 104687) | Attine ant fungus gardens microbial communities from Florida, USA - TSFL002 MetaG | ecosystem: Host-associated > Fungi > Mycelium > Unclassified | place: USA: Florida, Paynes Creek Historic... | reverse complement strand
GTAACCGGAGTTATTGATTACGATGTCTGATTCAAACCCAATTTTGTTCTCCTCTGCGCAGAGCATTGAAGCTTACCAGCAGGCGATTGAACAAAGCACTCAGGCTGTGATGCAGTGGCTGAAGCAGCCTGAGATGTACCAGGGCAAAACGGTCGCGGAACTGCGCGACCGTATTAAGCTGGATTTCAACCCGAAAGGGCTGGGCAACGACGCGGCGATTGAACGCGCCGTTGAGTTCTTCCTGAAAGACAGTTTGTCCGTTCATCACCCGCAGTGTGTTGCGCACCTGCATTGCCCAAGCCTGGTGGTAAGCCAGGCCGCGGAAGTGCTGATTAACGCAACTAACCAGAGTATGGACTCCTGGGATCAAAGCCCGTCCGCAACCATTATTGAAATCAAACTGATCGAATGGCTGCGTACCCGCGTGGGTTATCAGGCTGGCGACGCAGGTGTCTTCACCAGCGGCGGCACCCAGAGCAACCTGATGGGACTGATGCTGGCACGTGATGCGTTCTTTGCGCGTCTGGGCCACTCAGTCCAGCAAGAGGGTCTGGTTGGCGATCTGCGCAAAATTCGCGTGCTGTGCTCCGAAAACGCGCACTTCTCCGTGCAGAAAAACATGGCACTGATGGGTCTGGGTTACCAGTCCGTGGTGCAGGTGAAAACTGACGAATTCTCCCGCATGGATCTGACCGATCTGGCGGCGAAAATTGAGCAGTGCAACGCCAACGGCGAACAGATCCTGGCGATTGTCGCGACAGCAGGTACGACCGATGCCGGTGCTATCGATCCGCTGCGTGCGATTGCTGAGCTGGCGGCTAAGCAGAATATCTGGGTACACGTTGATGCGGCCTGGGGTGGCGCGCTGCTGATGTCTGAGCAGTATCGTCACTATCTGGACGGCATCGAATTGGTGGATTCCATTACCCTGGACTTCCACAAGCAGTTCTTCCAGACCATCAGCTGCGGCGCATTCCTGCTGAAAGAAGCACGCCACTATGAGCTGATGCGTTATCAGGCGGCATACCTGAACTCTGAGTTCGACGAAGAAGCTGGCGTGCCTAACCTGGTATCCAAGTCTCTGCAAACCACGCGTCGTTTCGATGCGCTGAAACTGTGGATGAGCCTGGAAGCGCTGGGTCAGGAACAATATGCTGCGATCATCGATCACGGTGTGACCCTGGCACAGCAGGTTGCTGCGTATGTGAAAGAGCAGTCTGCTCTTGAGCTGGTGATGCAACCTCAGCTGGCAAGCGTGCTGTTCCGTTTCCGTCCGCAAATGCAGATGGATGACGCGGGCATTGCGCTGCTGAACCAGAAAATCGGTGATGCGCTGCTGGAATCCGGCCGTGCCAACGTCGGTGTCACCGAGCATAACGGTGTTACCTGTCTGAAGCTGACTCTGCTGAACCCAACCGTGACCCTGGAGGACATCAAAGTCCTGCTGTCTCTGGTTGAACGTACTGCGCAGGAAGTTCTGGCGAAATAATGCCCTGCCCCTCTCTCACAGGGAGAGGGGCTACTTCGACACGTCAGCCCCCCCTCCTGCTCTGCCCTTCATTGTTCTTCTGGTAAAAAGCTAACTTTCGCGTTTATTCCTTTGGGTATAGCCATAACCCTGCTGGCTATACCCCGAGCTGTAATAAACAGCAGCAGATTTCATAATATCGTTAAGGATCGTTCCTCTCACCCGCACTCCCATCTGAAGCAGACGTTTTATACTGGTTTCTATCTCTTTCTCACTGGTTTTATGATAGCGGGCCACCAGCACGGAGGTTGCCGCATATCTGGCTATCAGCGCGGCATCCGTGACCGCAAGTACCGGCGGGGTATCGAGAATAATAAGATCATAGTGTTCATTCACCCATGACATCATTTCCCGGAATGTGTGACCCAGCAACAGCTCCGAAGGAGCAGAAGGCACAGGCCCACAGGTCATAACATCTATCCCGCCTTTCTCGTAAGACTGAATCGCATCCCGATACTCACACTTTCCTTCCAACACGCTGGAAAGCCCTGCCTGGTTACTGAGCCCAAAGATATTATGGACGTACCCTTTGCGCATATCGGCATCGATAAATAGCACCCGCAGCCCGGCCTGAGCCGAGACGGCCGCCAGCGATGTACTGACCAGCGTCTTTCCGCAGTCTGGCGTTGGCCCGGTAATTACCACGGTCTGATTTTCTGCGCCCATCATGGTGAAGTGCAGGCTGGTTCGTAGCCCACGAATCGCTTCAACAAAAATATCTGTTGGACGGTCAACCGGCAGAAATGGAATTTCTGAGGTTTTATGCACCCACCGGGAAGCAAACAGGCTTTTTCTTCTGAGATGCGTTTTTTTCCACAGCCAGACCGATCTTGGCAACGTGGCCAGCACAGGTATTTCCTTAGCTTCCAGTTGCTCAGAAGTTGTAATGCCGCGCTGTACGCCTAAGCGAAACAAGACGCTACCTGTAGAGAGTATCAATCCTGTCAGCATACCGATAACGACGAACGGCACTTTTTTGGGCCAGACCGGATCGGGTTGGGTGACAGCCCGATCAATGATGCGCACGTTACCAATTACACTGGAACGAGAAATATTCAATTCTTGCTGACGCGTCAGCAGCTGTAAGTAGATAGTGCGGCCTGACTCGACATCCCTGCTCAGGCGTAAAATCTCTTGCTGCGTAGAGGGCATGGCTGAAACGCGATTGTTCAAACGCGTTCTTTGCTGTTGAAGCGTCTGGCGTTTTTCCTTCAGTGCGCGGTAGGTGGGGTGCTCTTTCTTGAAAAGCTGAGAGATTTCCGCCTCACGGAAGGTCAGTTCGTTGAGCTGATTCTCTACGTTGACGATCTGATCCAGAACCGATTTTGCCTCCAGCGATAAATCGACAGAGTCACTTTTCTCACGATAGGCATTCAGCCGCGCTTCGGCCAGATCCAGCTCATGACTGATTTTGGGAAGCTGATTCTGCAGAAACGCCAGGCTGCGGGTATCCTGCGCTTCCTGACGCGCAATATTTTGCTTGAGATAATTTTCAGCAACCGTATCCAGTATCTGAATAATTTTCTCAGGCTTTTCCCCCGTCAGGGTTAATGTCAGCATCCCGCTTTGCTTGGCCGATTCGGCTACCGTCAACCGCTTGTTAAGAGCGTTGATTGCCTCCAGTCTGCTGGACGTTTTCAGTTCAAACTTGTCCCCGGTCGATGCGGAGATATCGGTGACAAAGAGAGAAACACCCTTCAGGGCGAAGGGTTTTCCGGTAATGCCTTCAGCCTCAACGTTGTCGCCCTCAAGACGATAACGCCCCTTATCCAGGACGGTCAGGATAAGTTTTGCGGCTTTCCTTTGAACAGCGGGATATTCAGCCACTTCAGGGTGATTTCCGGCGGAGTGCGCCCCTGGAGTTTCGCCCAGAACGAACCCAGCACAGGGAAATAATATGGCTTAACCTGCTGCGACAGTTTTAGCTGATCCACCGTCGCACCCAGGATCATACGTGATTTAAGCAGCTGAATCTCAGGCCCGGTGTCTGGTGTAAGATCTCCGCTAAACTGGCTTAAACTCTTGAGAAGGTCGTTAGCTTGCTTATTTTCTACCTGTATCAGGGCATCGCCCTGATACACCGGCGTGCTGATAAAAGCGAAAAGCGCAGCACCAAGAGTGAAAAGGAGTGTGATGCTGATAATCAACGTGCGGTGATCGATTATCTCCCCAATTAATCGCAGGAGATCCACTTCATTATGTTCCGGCGCTGGTGTACTGTAATGGCCTATTGTGTTTGTCGACATTAATGCTGAATTCCTTTTTGACCCAGGCGACGAGCCCATTCCTGACTGGCTTTCCCTAACTGATCGAAAACATACTCAAAGGCTTCATTGCTTTTCCTGTACGGATCGGGAATATCCTGTTGTTTCAGCCAGTGCCCAAACAGAAGTGATTTTCCACGAATTTCCGGGGCCATGGCGGCAATGAAGTGAAGATGCTGCGGTTCCATCACCAGAATAAGGTCGGATTTTTCCATCTGACTGCGAGTCAGCCTTCGGGCAATGTGCCCCTCTAGTGAAAGACCATGACGCCAGGCGACATCCTGCGCAGCTTCATCCGCCGGACGCCCCTCCAGCCCATAGATACCCGCCGACGTGATCAATTTCCCGGGCAATTGCTGGCGTAAAAGCCGTTCCCCGATTGGGGAGCGGCATATATTTCCGGTGCAAACTACGAGTATTGAACGGAACATTATTGTGGCCACGATCTGATGTAACGAACCGTTTCGGTCAGGTCATGCACACCCGTTATCGTCGGCACTAACTGCGAGATCACCCGGTTCCAGCGCGACACCGGCGAAGTGGTGACATAAACAATATCGTACGGCTCTAGCTGAAATTCCGTTCCCAATACCATTGCCGATGCGTCTTGTGCATTAAGCTGATAAATATTGGCGATTTTGCCTGCCTTCCCGGTTTCGCGTATCGAGCGGATAACAAAAATGCCCGTTGCATCGGCCATATCCTGATTCAGCCCTCCGGCATTCCCCAGGGCTTCAGCAAGCGTCATACCGCTACGATCCATCTTCAACGTACTCTGCTTAATGACTTCACCCATCACGAACACTTTCAGCGCGTCATTACGCGGAATAAACAGGATATCACCAGGATAGAGCAGCGTATTTTGGGTCAGGTCGCCATGCTGCATCAGGGCATAGAGTGATATTCGTGAATCCTGGCCATTATGGGTGAGCACCACATTACGCCAGTCGGCGTCAGCAGACAGCCCTCCCGCAGCGTTGACGGCATCCATGACCGTCAGGGGAATATTGGTGATAGCCTGCTGACCCGATTTCACCACTTCACCCGTTACGTAAGCTTTTTGCGAACGGAAAGAGGCAACACTCACATCCACCTGCGGGCTTTCAATGACGCTATCCAGCCGCGCAGTGATTGTCTCACGTACCTCTGAAACCGTTTTTCCCGCCACGTGCAGTTTGCCCAGGTAAGGATAGAAAATCGTACCATCTGCATTGACCCAGTTACCTGTGTCACTTGCACTACGGTACTGGCCGGCGGGTGTTGTAAGCTCCGGGTGATCCCAGACGGTGACCGTCAGGATGTCACCGGTGCCAATGTGGTATTCCCATTTTTTGACCTGTTCATCCAGATTAGGATTAGCCTGAGATTTAACCGCTACGGGACGCAACTTGTCTATTAAAAAAGGCGTTAATGGATATATATCTACTTGTTTATCTATATCATTATTTATATCAGAAGGCGTAATAATATTTTTCCCGGTCGTCTTTAATGTTTGGCCAGGCGATATTACGCACCCGCTCAACTGACTTATCGCCAGGAACATTAAAGAAAATGCTGTTGTTTTTTTCATTTATATAAAATTATCATCCATGCACGCGAAAAATGCAGATCAGCACACAAGCTCGTACGCCTCGCCACCTGTAATCAGCTAAGTTTCAAGCCATTACATACAAACGTTAAAGAAAGGTAAAAATAAGGGAATCCCTGAAGCCACCGCGAGAAAAAAATCAAACTGTAGCATGTTAAAAAATATTAAGTCCTCTTTTGCGAAAATGCACGTCATAGTCGTTACAAACGTGCATTAATAATTCATTTTCAGATTTAGTTAAATGAAACATAACAATGATGAATTATCGCGAGATACTCACATTCACATAAAAAATAATGCCCCTCATCCGCACCACACAAAACCGTTCACTTTTGTTACATTTTTTTTCGAACATACTCGACTATGGTACTTAGAATAGGCTCTCTGCCGGGCTGTCAACGTAACAGCAGGCTGAATGTTTCAGTAACGGTATAAATGGAGAAAAAATGGCTAAGCGTAAATGGCTGCTTCTGGGTGTAATTATGTCTCTGGCGAGTGCGGCCTCTGCCGCCCCACAAACGGCGTCTGCCCCTTCTGGCATCAAGGCCTATGAAGAACAAGAGTTCATCGCCGATTTCACAAAATTCAAGATTGGTGACACGGCTCCGGCGCTATACCAAACGCCTGAGTACACCATTAAACAGTATCAGCTGCGTAATCTCCCGGCTCCGGATGCCGGTACCCACTGGACATACATGGGCGAAAACTACGTCCTGATTGGCGATGCTGACGGCAAAATCTACAAAGCTTATAACGGAGATATCTTCTATCACCGCTGATCCCCTTCTGATTCGACCGTGGCAGGAGAGCGATCGCCCTTTCCTGCGCACGCTCTACCTTCATGCCCGGCGTGAAGCCTGGCCGTGGCTGGATGCTTCCGAATGGCAGCTCGAAGATTTTGACGCGGCAACCCGCGACGAACTGATTTGGGTCGCGGTTAAGGACGGCCATCGGCTTGGCTTTGCCTCCATCTGGACTAACGATAATTTTCTGCACAATTTGTTTGTTGATCCGCGCAGGCAGAGTCAGGGCGTGGGGGCGTTATTGCTGGAACAGGCGCAACGGACATTTACCGGCACCGGAGCGTTGAAGTGTCTGGTTAAAAATAAACGGGCTGTCGCATTTTACCAGCGCCACGGCTGGCACATCGAAGCATCAGGGGATTCTCCGGACGGAGAGTATTTCTTGATGCATTACCGGCTTAGGTAAAGTCAGGTGGCGCTTCGCTTACCTGACCTACAAAACCGCATTTCGTAGGCCGGGTAAGCGAAGCGCCACCCGGCACTAAAGCAAAGAGGATTTATACTGCGCGGAATGCAATCTCGCTCGGGATCACTTCGCCCTGCCAGTAGAGCTGTGCGGCAACACGACCAGCCAGCTGGCGATACATATCAGCAAACTCACTTTCAGGGCGGCTCACGACGGTCGGTTTACCGCTGTCCAGATCTTCACGCAGCGTAATGTGCAGCGGCATCTGGCCAAGCAGTTGAGTGTGATATTGCTCAGCCAGTTTCTCTGCGCCACCGGTGCCAAAGATTGGCTCATGGTGACCGCAGTTGCTGCAAATATGCATACTCATGTTCTCGACAATACCGAGTACCGGCACCTCAACTTTCTCGAACATGACGATGCCTTTTTTGGCATCGATCAGCGCGATATCCTGCGGCGTGGTTACCACAACGGCGCCGGTCACCGGAATGTTTTGCGCCAGCGTCAGCTGAATGTCACCCGTGCCCGGCGGCATATCCAGCACCAGATAATCCAGATCCGGCCACATGGTTTCCTGCAACATCTGCATCAGCGCTTTGCTGGCCATCGGGCCACGCCAGACCATGGCGTTATCGTCGGTCACCAGATAACCAATCGAGTTGGTTGCCAGGCCGTGCGCCATAATGGGCGCCATGTGCGTGCCATCTGGCGAGGTTGGACGTTGGTTTTCTGCACCCAGCATGTTGGGAATAGATGGGCCATAGATATCAGCATCCAGAATACCGACTTTTGCTCCTTCGGCAGCCAGCGCCAGCGCCAGGTTTACCGCTGTGGAGGATTTACCCACCCCACCCTTACCAGAGCTCACCGCGATGATATTCTTCACCCCGTTCACGCCCGGATGGTTTTTCACCCGCTTGAGCGTGGCAATGCTATGGGTCAGCTTCCAGTCAATGGCTTTCGCCCCGGTGATACGAAGCAGATCGGAGCTGCACTCCTCTTTTAACGTATCGAAGGCACTGGTGAACACGAACGGCATTTGCAGTTCGATGTGCAGCGTGTCATCCAGCCAGGCGACATGATGCAGCGCTTTCAGCGTAGTGAGATTGTGCTTCAGGGTTGGATGCTGAAAATTAGCCAGTATCCCGGCAACCATTGCTCGTAAGACTTCCGGTGATTTGGCCTGGGATTGCGAACTCATCCCGACTCCTTTGTTCTTGTGAATAAGACCTTAGTTGAACAAGTTTACCTGAAAGGCCGCGGTTTGTGCTTACTTAATAATGCCCCATTTGGTAATATCAAAAACCCTTTTCACAGTTAAAAGAAGTAATGACTACTATGACTCAAGTCGCGAAAAAAATTCTGGTAACGTGCGCACTGCCGTACGCCAACGGCTCAATCCACCTCGGCCACATGCTGGAGCATATCCAGGCTGATGTCTGGGTCCGTTACCAGCGAATGCGCGGCCACGAGGTCAACTTCATCTGTGCAGACGACGCCCACGGCACGCCGATCATGCTGAAAGCGCAGCAGCTCGGCATCAGCCCGGAGCAGATGATTGGTGAAATGAGTCAGGAGCACCAGACGGATTTCGCCGGTTTTGACATCAGCTACGACAACTACCACTCCACGCACAGCGACGAGAACCGTGAGCTGTCGGAGCTTATCTACACGCGCCTGAAAGAGAACGGTTTTATTAAAAACCGTACTATCTCTCAGCTGTACGATCCAGAAAAAGGCATGTTCCTGCCGGATCGTTTCGTGAAAGGCACCTGCCCGAAATGTAAATCACCAGACCAGTATGGCGATAACTGCGAAGTGTGTGGTGCAACCTACAGCCCAACCGAGCTTATCGAGCCAAAATCTGTGGTGTCTGGTGCTACGCCGGTGATGCGTGATTCCGAACACTTCTTCTTCGACCTGCCATCCTTCAGTGAAATGCTGCAAGCCTGGACCCGCAGCGGCGCGTTGCAGGAGCAGGTTGCCAACAAAATGCAGGAGTGGTTCGAGTCTGGTTTGCAGCAGTGGGATATCTCCCGCGATGCCCCATACTTTGGCTTCGAAATCCCGAACGCACCGGGCAAATATTTCTACGTCTGGCTGGATGCGCCAATTGGCTACATGGGCTCGTTCAAGAACCTGTGTGACAAGCGCGGCGACACCGTCAGCTTTGACGAATACTGGAAGAAAGACTCCGACGCCGAGCTGTATCACTTCATCGGCAAAGACATCGTTTACTTCCACAGCCTGTTCTGGCCGGCAATGCTGGAAGGCAGTAACTTCCGCAAGCCTACCAACCTGTTCGTGCACGGTTATGTGACGGTGAACGGCGCGAAGATGTCCAAATCTCGCGGTACCTTCATTAAAGCCAGCACCTGGCTTAACCACTTCGACGCGGACAGCCTGCGCTATTACTACACCGCGAAACTCTCTTCACGCATCGACGATATCGACCTGAATCTGGAAGATTTCGTACAGCGCGTGAACGCAGACATCGTGAACAAAGTGGTGAACCTGGCTTCCCGTAACGCGGGCTTTATTGCCAAGCGTTTCGACGGCGTGATGGCGGCCGAACTGGCTGACCCGGCGTTGTACAAAACCTTCACCGACGCGGCTGCGACCATTGGCGAAGCGTGGGAAACACGTGAGTTCGGTAAAGCCGTGCGTGAAATCATGGCGCTGGCCGATCTGGCTAACCGCTATGTTGACGAGCAGGCACCGTGGGTTGTGGCGAAACAGGAAGGCCGTGATGCCGATTTGCAGGCCATCTGCTCTATGGGTATCAACCTGTTCCGCGTGCTGATGACCTATCTGAAGCCGGTTCTGCCACAGCTTTCCGCCCGTGCAGAAGCGTTCCTGAACACTGAACTGACCTGGGATGCGATGGCTCAGCCGCTGCTCAGCCACAAAGTGAACACCTTCAAGGCGCTGTATAACCGCATTGAGATGAAACAGGTTGAAGCGCTGGTTGAAGCCTCTAAAGAAGAGGTGAAAGCCGCTGCTACACCGGTTACCGGCCCGCTGGCTGACGATCCGATTCAGGAAACCATCACCTTTGATGATTTCGCAAAAGTTGACCTGCGCGTGGCGCTGATTGAAAACGCGGAATTTGTCGATGGCTCCGATAAACTGCTGCGTCTGACGCTGGATCTGGGCGGCGAGAAGCGTAACGTCTTCTCTGGTATCCGTTCTGCGTATCCTGATCCGCAGGTACTGATTGGCCGCCAGACCGTGATGGTTGCTAACCTGGCACCGCGTAAAATGCGCTTTGGTATCTCCGAAGGCATGGTGATGGCCGCAGGTCCTGGCGGTAAAGATATCTTCCTGTTAAGCCCTGATGAAGGCGCGAAGCCTGGTCAGCAGGTGAAATAACAAAAAAGCCGGAGATAATCTCCGGCTTTTTTTTGGCCTTTTTACCGGGCACCGGCTTCGCCTTACCCGGCCTGCAACCTACGCTTTTTTCGCGTGCTCGCGCACCGTCAACCCGCGTAAAAAATAACGCATAAACTGATCGCCGCACTCGCGGTAATTTTTATGATCCGGCGCACGCATCATGGCGGTGATCTCCGGCATCGACACGCGGAATTTCTGCTCGGTCATGATCGCCAGAATATCGTCGGTTTTCAGTGAAAACGCGATACGCAGCTTTTTCAGCGCCGTGTTGTTATTCACACGACGTTCCAGCGCCAGCTCAGGCGCAGACTCATCTTTGCCGCGCTTATGGTAAATCAGGCCGTTCAGGAAACCCGACAGAATGATGTCCGGGCAGCGCACGAAGCCCTCTTCATCTTCTTTGGTCATCCAGGTGTCAAAACCGGCTGACGTGGATTCCATATCGGCCAGCGCAAGAATGCGCACCATATCGTTGTTGTTTGCTTTCAGGGTGTAGCGCAGGCTACGGAGTATATCGTTACTGAGCATAGAGCCTTCGAATGTCGATGATGCAATGGCGCGCAGTGTACCAGCTTTACAGGCCAATCGCCTCTTTCAAACTTTTCAGATAGCGACGGCTCACCGGCACGGTTTGCCCGGCGCGCAATACCAGCTCTGCCTGGCCGTTATCTTCCAGGCGGATCTCTTTCAGGTGCGCCATGTTCACCAGATACTGGCGATGGCAGCGAATCAACGGCGTGCGGCTTTCCAGCGTGCGCAGGGTCAGCTCGGTAAAGCCTTCGTTACCTTCGGCGCTGGTGACAAACACGCCGCTCATGCGGCTACTGACAAAAGCCACATCGTCCATTTGCAGGAGATAAATGCGGCTGTGCCCGGTGCAGGGAATAAACTTCAGCGGCTGCTGATTTTCCGGTAACAGGGTTACATCCTGCACGGTACGCTCCTGGCGCAGGCGGGTAAGCGTCTTTTCCAGCCTTTTTTCTTCTATCGGTTTGAGCAGATAATCAAAAGCATGTTCTTCAAAAGCTTTCACGGCGTATTCGTCAAACGCCGTCAAAAACACAATATACGGGCGGTGTTCCGGGTCGAGCATTCCGACCATCTCCAGCCCGCTGATGCGTGGCATCTGGATATCCAGAAACAGCACGTCCGGGCGCAGTTTATGAACGGCGCCAATCGCTTCTATGGCGTTAGCACACTCGCCAACGATCTCGATATCGCTTTGCTCCTGCAACAGAATGCGCAGGTTTTCCCGTGCTAACGGCTCATCATCAACAATCAGCACTTTCAACATGCGTTTTCCTCCAGCGGTAATCGTAAAGTAATGCGGGTAAATCGGTCCGGCTCACAGGAGACGGTAATGCCGCACGCGTCGCCGAAGTGAGCGCGCAGACGTTTATCCACCAGGCTCATCCCCAACCCGCCAGAGGCAGTTGGCTGATAGAGCCCGGCGTTATCTTCAATATCCAGCACCAGATGGTGATTAAAACGGCTCGCCGCTATGCTTATCTCCCCGATGCCCAGCAACTGTGACGTGCCATGCTTGATGGCATTTTCCACGATAGGTTGCAGGGTAAAAGCCGGAAGATGCTGATACGCCAGCTCGTCCGGCACGGATAACGACACGTGCAGCCGCGACTGAAAACGCGCTTGCTCGATTTGCAGATAGGCGTTCACATGCTCAATTTCATCGGCCAGGGTGACAATTTCCGAAGGACGCTTGAGGTTCTTACGGAAGAATGTCGATAAATACTGCACCAGCTGCGCGGCCTGGTCGCTGTCACGACGAATCACCGCTTTTAGCGTATTCAGGGCGTTAAACAGGAAATGCGGGTTCACCTGCGCATGGAGAAGTTTGATCTCCGACTGGGTTAAGAGCGCCTTTTGCCGCTCATATTGCCCGGCCAGGATCTGCGCCGAAAGCAGCTGCGCAATCCCTTCGCCAAGTGTGCGGTTGATTGAGCTGAACAGCCGGTTTTTCGCCTCGTACAGCTTGATAGTTCCCATAACATGCTGATTTTCCCCACGCAGCGGGATCACCAGAGTAGAACCGAGTTTGCAGTGAGGATGCAGTGAGCAGCGGTACGGCACTTCGTTACCGTCGGCGTATACCACTTCGCCGGTTTCAATGGCGCGCAGCGTATAGGTGGACGAAATCGGTTTGCCTGGCAGATGGTGGTCGTCCCCTGTTCCGGTAAACGCCAGCAACCGCTCGCGGTCGGTTATCGCCACCGCACCAATATCCAGCTCTTTATAGAGAACCTGCGCCACCTTCATGCTGTTTTCTTCGTTAAACCCCTGGCGAAGAATACCTTCCGTAGAAGCGGCCACCTTCAGGGCGGTCGCGGAAAACGCTGAGGTGTATTTTTCAAACATCGCACGCTTGTCCAGCAGGATGCGCATAAAGAGCGCCGCGCCCACGGTATTGGTTACCATCATCGGGGCGGCGATACTGCCCACCAGATGCAGCGCATCTTCAAACGGACGGGCAATCAGCAGAATAATGGCCATCTGTGCCATTTCCGCGATGAAGGTAATAGCGCCCGCGGTAATGGGGCTAAAGACTTTATCCGGGCGACCGCGCTTGATCATGTAGCTGTGAACCAGGCCACCGAGCAGCCCTTCGACGATCGTCGAGATCATGCAGCTTAGCGCCGTCATGCCGCCCATCGAATAACGATGCAAACCGCCCGTTAACCCGACAAGGCCGCCAACGACAGGCCCCCCGAGCAGCCCGCCCATCACCGCACCGATGGCGCGCGTATTGGCGATCGAATCCTCGATATGAAGACCAAAGTAAGTCCCCATAATGCAGAAAATAGAGAAAGTAACGTAGCAGAGGAGCTTGTGCGGCAGACGTACGGTAACCTGCATCAGCGGGATAAACAGGCGCGTTTTACTCATCAACCAGGCGATGACCAGGAAAACACACATCTGCTGAAGCAGCAGCAACACCAGGTTAAACTCGTACATACTCGCAAACCGCACGTTCTAAAAACGCGTAACATACACTGATGTGGTTAAACTTTCTTTGAAGCGTACCGAAAAAGGTGTAATTCGTGTCCGGTATCACACCTTTTGCTGAACATAACGTATCCCTCGCATTTTTTGTTCAAAAATTCACCAGCACTTCCTGGTTCACTAATCTGGGTCTACAGTTAAGCTGGGGACGCGTAAGCCAGGGGGCGAATATGGCGCTTTACACAATAGGTGAAGTGGCACTCCTTTGTGATATCAATCCCGTGACCCTACGGGCTTGGCAACGACGATACGGATTACTCAAACCGCAGAGAACAGACGGTGGTCACCGCCTGTTTAATGACGCGGATATCGACCGGATCCGCGAGATCAAAAGCTGGATCGACAACGGTGTTCAGGTTGGGAAAGTGAAATCGCTGCTCAGCCAGGACGATCCTGACACACAGCATATCTGGCGTGAACAACAAGAAACCCTGCTACGCCTGTTGCAGGCGGGGAATCTGCAACGCCTGCGTACGTGGATTAAAGAGCAAGGGCGCGACTACCCTGCGCAAACCCTGATTACGCATCTTTTTATCCCCTTACGCCGTCGCCTTCAGTGCCAGCAGTCCACCTTGCAGGCGCTGCTAAGTATGCTCGATGGGGTACTGATCAATTACATTTCCGTTTGCCTTGCATCGGCAAGAAACAAAAACGGAAAAGATGCGCTGGTCGTTGGCTGGAATGTGCACGATACCACCCGTCTGTGGCTGGAAGCGTGGATCGCCACTCAACAGGGCTGGCGCGTGGATGTACTGGCACATTCTCTGGCGCAGTTTCGCCCCGACTTTTTTGACGGGCAGACGCTGCTGGTCTGGTGTGGCGAAGTCCCGACAGCCTCGCAGCAACAGCTGCTGACGGAGTGGCGCGAGCACGGCTACCCGGTTTATTCGCTCGGTCCGAATGAGTCGTAACGGCATTTAATGGTTCATTAACAGCTGCGCTTCACCGTATAATTGCTCTGTTAACAACAGGAGCACATTTATGAAGGCAACTAAACTGGCCGTGATCACCCTTTTCGTCCTGATGGCCGTCAGCGGGATTGGCGGCGTTATGCTGGCAGGTTACTCGTTTATTGTTCGCGGCGGTGTCGGCTGAGGTAACTCGCCAGGCGCTCGAAACCGCGGTCAACCACAATGGCCGCGAGCGCAACCAGCACTGCCCCCTGAACAATATAGGCCGTATTAAATCCGCTTAAGCCGATAATGATCGGCGTGCCCAGGGTATTTGCCCCCACCGTGGAGGCAATGGTCGCGGTGCCGATATTGATAATCACGGATGTGCGGATCCCCGCAATAATGACCGGCGCGGCCAACGGCAGTTCAACGTTGCGCAGTCGCTGCCAGGCACTCATTCCCATCCCTTCTGCCACACTCATCACCGATGCGGGCACGGCCGAAATCCCTGCAAGCGTCCCCTGCAAAATGGGCAGCACGCCATACAAAATCAGGGCAATAATTGCAGGCTCCTGACCAAAACCTATCACCGGAACGGCGATTGCCAGCACGGCCACGGGCGGAAATGTCTGGCCGATGGCGGCAATGGTTTCAACCAGCGGGCGAAACTCCCGGCCAGACGGACGTGTGACCACAATCCCGGCTCCCACACCAAGCACAATAGCCAGCACACTGGATACTGCCACCAGCCAGAAGTGCGCCAGCGTCAGATTAATAAAGCTTTCCTGTTGGTAGACCGGGCGCGGTAGCCCGGGAAAGAGCGCGCTGAATACCCCGGCGCTGTGCGGCATCAGGATTAACAGTGCGACAAAAAGCAGCACCAGCCAGATAAGCGGATCACGCATCCACTTCACGCGCCACCTCCCCCTCCAGTAGATCGCGAAAATGGAGCGTGCCGCAGGATTTACCCTGCGCGTCCGCCACGGGCAGCACTTCACACTGCCGGGCAACAAAAGCCGATAACGCATCGCGCAGACTCATGTGCTCCAGCAACGGTTCACCGCCGGTCTGCGTCTCCTGCCGACGCATCGCCTCCCCGACGGTACGCAACGAAAGCAGGCGCACGCCCAGTTCGCTGCGGCCAAAAAACTCACGCACAAAATCGTTTGCCGGTCGCGTGAGGATCTCAAGCGGTGTGCCCTGCTGAATGACTTCGCCGCTGTCCATCAGGACCAGCCGGTCGGCAAGCCGAAGCGCCTCGTCGATATCGTGGGTCACGAGGATTATCGTACGCCCCAGAATGCGGTGAATACGGGTCATCTCCGCCTGCAACGCGCTACGCGTCACCGGATCCAGCGCACCAAAGGGTTCATCCATCAACAGCACCTGCGGATTGGCCGCCAGCGCCCGCGCCACGCCAACCCGCTGCTGCTGCCCGCCGGAAAGCTGATGCGGATAACGCTCGCGCAGGGATGGCTCTAACCCCAGAAGCGCCATCAACTCATCCACACGCGCATTGATTTTTTGCCGCGACCATTTCTCCAGCTGCGGCACGGTGGCGATGTTCTGCGCCACCGTCCAGTGGGGAAACAGGCCAATGGACTGAATGGCGTATCCCATTCGTCTGCGAAGCTCGAGCACCGGCAGGCTGCGGATCTCTTCACCGGCAAAACGGATCAAACCGCTGTCGTGTTCCACCAGCCGGTTGATCATCTTAAGCGTGGTGGATTTTCCCGAACCCGAGGTGCCTATCAGCACGGTAAATGCCCCCTCTTCAAAATGCAGATTCAGGTGACTTACCGCCGGACGCCCCGCAAAGGTTTTACTTACATCGTGGAATTCAATCATTCTCCCTCCCCCTGAGCAGCGCGAGCCACAGGGCAAACAACGCATCCACCACCACCGCCAGGGCAATCGCCGGAACAACGCCCAGCAGCACCAAATCCAGTGCGCTGCTGAGCAATCCCTGGAATACCAGTGCACCAAACCCGCCTGCGCCAATCAACGCCGCGATCACCGCCATCCCTACCGTCTGCACGGCCACCACCCGCAGGCTGCGCAACAGCAAGGGGAGCGCGATGGGCAGTTGTACCTTCCAGAAGCACTGGCGCGCGCTCATCCCCATCGCCTGAGCGCTTTCCAGCACATCCGGCGCAACCTGGCTTAGCCCCGCCACCACACCGCGAACCAGCGGCAAGAGCGCATACAGCACCAGCGCAATCAGTGCCGGGGTTAATCCCGTACCGGCGATGCCGAGTGAAGCGAGCAGCGGGATTGATTTGACCAGCCCTGCCAGTGGTGCGATCAGCAGGCCAAACAGCGCCACCGACGGAATGGTCTGGATGACGTTCAGCAGTGCAAAGACCGCACCCTGGCGCGCAGGATGACGATAACACCACATCCCCAACGGCAGCCCCAGCAGCAACGCCGGGAACAGCGTCCCGAACAGGATTGTCAGATGCTGCGCCAGGGCATCATCGAAGATGTCCTGGCGGTTGGCATACTCTTTTAACAATGAAAGATTGTTCAGCGCACCGCTGAACAGCAGTAATAGCGGGATAAACCAGATCTGTGCATTAAGCCCCCAGCGCCAGACGGCGTGCGGCGTAAGACGACGAATGGCATCACTACTGGCCAGCAGACAGAGCGCAAGCCACAGCCACAGGCCGCTCCCTACGGAGGTTCGCGCCAGCGGGCTTTCGGCAGAAACCATCAGCGTTGCTGCAAGGCCAGCGCCCCAGAACAACACAATAAACAGCGCTTCGCAGAGAATAAGCGTCAGCCACTGGGCTGCACGTCCTTGCCAGAGCGATAACGCGATAATCGCGCAAAGTGCCCCTGCCAGCAGAAGCGGCGCAAATGACCAGACCTGCCAGAGCGCGCGCCCTTCACCTGACACCAGGCGGTTGGGCGCGACATTCACAAACGGCAGCGCAACGGCCGCGATGGCGACACAAGCCAGCATCAGCAGCACGCGGTTATGACATTTTATTGGCACAGCCATGTCCTGTTACTTCACAAGCCCTTGTTGTTTCAGGAAGTCGGCAGCCACTTTTTTGGCATCCAGCCCCTCGACGGCAATACTGGCATTGAGCTGTTGCAGCGTTTTCTCATCCAGTTTTTCAAACACCGGTTTGAGCCACGCGCCAATCTCCGGGTATGCCTTCAGCGTGGCTTCACGTACCACGGGCGTCGGAGCATAAATCGGCTGAACGCCTTTCGGATCGGTCAGAGTTTGCAGGCCAAGCGCCGCAACCGGGCCATCGGTCCCGTAAGCCATGGCGGCATTCACGCCAGAGGTTTGCTGTGCCGCCGCTTTGATGGTCACCGCCGTATCGCCTCCGGCCAGAGAGAGCAGCTGGCTCTGATCGAGCTTAAAGTCATAGGCTTTTTCAAACGCCGGAAGCGCGTCTGGCCGCTCGATAAACTCAGCGGACGCGGCGAGCTTAAAGTCGCCCTTCTCTTTCAGGTAACGACTCAGGTCGTCCAGCGACGTCAGCTTGCCTTTTTCGGCAAGATCTTTGCGCACGGCAATGGTCCAGGTGTTGTTGGCAGGCGCTGGCGTCAGCCAGACCAGTTTGTTCTGATCCGCATCCAGCTTTTTGACTTTCTCATATCCAGCCTGGGCATTTTTCCAGGCAGGATCGTTTTCATCTTTGAAGAAGAAGGCCCCGTTACCGGTGTATTCCGGGTAGATATCCAGCTCGCCAGAGGTAATCGCACCACGCACAACGGGCGTTGTGCCAAGCTGTACTTTATTGACCGTTTTAACACCGTGACTTTCCAGTACCTGCAAGATGATATTGCCAAGCAGTGCACCTTCGGTATCAATCTTAGAGCCGACTTTCACCGGCTCTGCCGCCTGTAGCGGTAGGCTCAGCGCCGCCAGAAGTACCGCTGAGCCTGTGATCCCCTTTGCAATCGTCATTGGGCTTTCCTCATTATTTTGCCGCCTTTTTCATAGGCTTGAGAGAAAAGCGTAGTCTAAAAACCAGAATTCAGCTTTCTTCCGGTAAGGTCAGCGGCACGCTCAGCAGGCTGGCGGCAAAATAGAGAATGGCGATCACCCACAATGTGCCCTCCACACCAAGCGGGACAACGCAGAGCGTGACAATCAGCGGCCCGACAAAGTTGCTTAACCCGGAGCCCAGATTCAGGCAGGAGATGGCCGCTCCTTTGTTTTGGGGTAACAGAGAAGGGATCAGCGCGCTCAGCGGGCCAAACGCCCCAAGCCCAATGGCATATAGCACCAGCGCCATAAACAGGGCCGTTTCACTGTTGCCAAACCACACCGGCGCGTAACAGACGGCAAGCATCGCCAGCCCGCACAGCGTGCCGGAAAACCAGACAACCGTCTTGCGCCAGCCGATAGTATCCCCCAACCAGCCGAAGAAGTAGTTGGCGAAGATATTGACCACGTTCACCAGTCCCCAGACGGCCAGCCACTGGGCGATGCTGAAACCAAAGCGTGGCAGGTAGACCGGCATCAGGATCACCAGCGAAAACTTGCCGATGTCATTGATGGTTTTGACGACAACCGCAAGGCGCATTTTGGGCTCGCGTACCAGCACCAGTAATCCTTCCGCCAGCGCCGCGCCAAGCCTGCCATCGCGTTGCCACTGCGGGCGGTCGCGGTTGAGCACCAGCGCGCAAAACGCCCCCAGCACCACAAATACAAAGCCGCTAAGCAGCGTGGCGGTTTCGCCAATCACAGGCAACATCACGCCGGAATACCACGGCCCGACAATGGTCATCCCCACGCCGAAGGCAATCCAGAACCAGGAGACCGCGCGGCCAAGAATACCCGGCTCGCAGCGCTGGTTGACCCACACCAGAAACGAGTAGGCAAACAGTGGATACGCCACGCCGCGCAGGGCGTAGCTCGCCACCATCAGCGGGTAATGCCCCTGTGGCAGCGCCCAGCCGATAAACGGAATAGAGCCGATAAAGTAAATCAGCGTAGCGGCCCACATCAGACGACGCAGCCCGAGCACGCCCGCGCCAATGCCGGAGAACCACGACACCAGTGCTACACACAGGCCAAAGACCGATGAAAGCAGGCTAATATGCACCGCATCAAAACCACGGTGTTGTAACAACGAGGCGAGCCAGCTTTGTTCGATAGTTGCCCCGGTAATAAACAGGAAAATGCCAAAAAATCCCCAGCACAACTCACGGGGCAGCCCTAACCGGGCCCAGATCCCCTGCTGGATAATCATACTGTGTTCTGTCATGTCAGTTCATCTTAAACAGGCCGGGCGCACAAGCCCGGCCAAATCAGGAAGTCAGGCGTTTTCCAGTTGCCCGGCCAGTTTGCGGGCAAGCATCCGCTTGCGATTGAGGTAGCCGACGGTGTTTTCACCCCAGCAATGTTCGTATGGCATCCCGGTCAGGCTTTCGATCACCGCCCGGTTTTCTGCGCTCACGGTGGCCTTGCTGCCGCCCTGTTTCAGACGCGCGACTTCTTCGTTCAGAATAGCGTGCGTGCGGCTGTTCACCCTGAACTGGAAGGCAGACCAGATCCCCCACAGGGTGAGCACGACCGGCAGAGCAATCATGATAATCATAATCATGCTGATCGCTGAGTGCGGCTGAGAGCTCTGCCCGGAGACGAAGCCTGACATCTGCAACGCCACCCCGACCAGGAAGATAGAGAGCGCCTGAGACGCTTTGCGCAGCAGGCTCATAAACCCGGCAAAAATTCCTTCGCGACGATTCCCGGTGAGGATCTCATCTACATCGGCCACAAAGGTGTAGTTGTTCCACGGAATGGCATAAATCCCCCCGCGCGCCAGACCAGCAACCGCAGCGCCCGCATACAGAATGGTCATTCCCCCCACGCCGCTGATGTACGCCGAAACAAACAGGGCAAAAGCGACCAGCGCCATGGTGGCCTGAGTGGCGAAAGCCCGGGAAGGCGAGAAGCGCAGCGTCAACCAGGTGGCGATACCAACGCCAAAGAATTGCAGGCCGTTGATCACCCCGAGCAGGTTAGAGGCCATCACGGATGAGGTCATCATCGCGAAGACCACAAAATAGGTGAACACCGAGTTGAAGATGTCCTGCGCGACGGAGCCGCCAAGGTACATACCCAGATGTGAACGGAAGGTCTTTATCTTAAGCGTTGAGACAAAATCATAGTAGATATGGAAAATGCGGGTCCCAAACGGCTCTTTTTCCTCATCTTCCGCGTGGTGCTCGTTTTGCTGAATTTCTTCCAGCGAGCGCTCCCAGGTGCCGAAATAGACAAAGAACAGCACTATCATGAACGACACGGTGAAAATGGCCCCGGTGTAGAAGAAGGAATCCGAAGAGTCCTGGCCGAAGTAACCCACCAGCCGCCCTGGCAGGAATGCCGCCGCAAACCCGGCCAGCTGGGCAATGTACATGCGGGCGCTGGTCAGTTTTGAGCGTTTTTTAAAATCAGAGGTCATCTCCGCCGACAGGGTGTCGTACGGGATAATTATCATGGTGTAGACGATTTCAAAGAGGATATAGAACAGCAGATACATCCAGTAGTTGAACCCTTCAACCCACAGCAGGCTGTAGACCGACACCAGCGGAATACTGGCCAGCAGGAAGAAACGGCGGCGGCCGAATCGACGTCCGAGGCGGGTTTTATGGAAGTTATCGGAAACGTAACCGATAACCGGGCACATAATTACATCGACAATCCTTGCCACTGCAAACAGCGACCCCGCCTGGATAGGCGTCAGGCCGCAAAATGTGGTCAGGAAGAACAAAAGCCAGGCGCTGACAAGCGTAAAGGCCCCAGAACCAATCACATCCGCCAGCCCGTAACAGACATAGTTACGCAGCTTTATTTCACGTATTTTTTTTATCATTTTTGTCCCCTGAATTTACCGTGTTAAACCCGGATTTCCTCAGCATCCCAACCCTCAGGCAGCGGTGAAGGACGCGTTATGTGTAAATCACTTAATTGCAGCCGGCTGACACCGCTGGCGAAAATCGCAGGTAACCCTTGCGGATAACGCTCTACACCGTGGGCGCGCCCGGTATCGGGGTTCACCTTATAGGCGTTATCCAGTCCCATTCCGGTGGGGCGTTCCGGGTTGCACGGTGGGCGCACGTCGTAGCAGCCCTGCTCGTCTGATGGCCCACAAATTTGGTTGAAGGTCACTCCACTGAAGGTGATACCGGAAATGGCATCGGGTATTTCGCTGTGAAGATTGATGGCGCCCTCACCCACGCCATTGAGGCCGGAGAAGGTGATTTGACTGATATTGCCGGGCCGGACATCCGGCGCGCGGTAGCGCAGGGAGACAAAGACCGGATCGGCTTTCCCCCAGTGGCAGGGATCGCCGTGGCGGCAGTCAAACAGGATATTGCTAAAGACCATCTGGCTGAACGCGCCGCCATCGCGGGACACCAGGCCGATGCCGCGATTGGATTCAAAAATCACGCAGTTGTTGACGGCGATATTGCGGATATCGGCGTGGGTTTCAGTCCCAACTTTAATCGCGCAACTTTTAGAGCGAATAATGCAGTTATTCACCGTGACGTTATAAACCGGCTGCTGGAGTTCAGGTGCTTTGGCGGTAGTTTTCAGGCAGATGCCGTCATCAGCAGCGCTGAAGTAGCTGTCACTGATATGCACATTCTGGCAGCTGTCGATATCCAGCGCGTCGGTGTTGGAGAGCGCCAGGTCGTTATCGATAGTGAGATTACGGATGAAGACGTGGTTGCAGCTCACCAGATGGGCAGTCCACATAGGTGAGTCATACAGGGTTATATTGCTGATACGTACCTGCTCGCAGCTTTCGAACACCACCAGACGAGGACGGCGGGTTTTCGGCTGGCGATACCCCTGCGCATCCGCCTGTGGTTCAAACCAGGCGGTGGCGTTCCCGTCAATACAGCCTGCCCCGCTCAGCGTCACGCCGTGCGCATCACGGGCGTATATCAGCGCCATGTGGGAAAGCTCCGCCATGCTTTGCGTCACCGCCGCCTGGTAATCCTCTTCGCGATGGCTGGCAAGCAGCCGTGCGCCAGCTTCCAGATGCAGCGTGATGTGTGAGGACAATATCAGGGTTCCGGTCAGATAGAGGCCTGGCGTGACCACCAGCGTGCCGCCCCCGGACATCGCCAGCTCGTCGAGTAAACCCTGTAGGGTCGCCGTCACGGGCGATACCCCGGTACGGTCCAGTTCGACGTTTTCTAATGTGAGATTCATGTCGTTACCTGTTAGCGTTGTTTTAACAGGCATTAAACGGGGATTTCGGCGCACGCTCCCGGCGTAATCAGCGGGAATTTATATGAACAGTGAAGGTCATCACGCCAGTCTGACGGCGTTACCGGCACTTTTGACGTTGTTCACGTTTTCGCCCGTGGCGCAAAAAAGAAGTGTGAAAACCTTCACATTTCAGGGACGCAGAGCGGGAAAAAAAGCGGGGTTTGAGGTTTTTTGTCGCGAGAAGTAAGAAAAGTTGTGTTGTGGGTCACGGAACAGCAGGAATGAGAGGATGGAGGGGATTGCCAGAGGCAGATGGATATCCGCTCCCCCCAAAGGAGAGAGCGTTGGGAAAATTTACTGCAATTCAAACTCGCCTTTATTCACGCGAGCAGAATCCACCCCGATAAACACATTGAATTTGCCCGGCTCAGCATCGTATTTCATCTGCTGGTTCCAGAACTTCAGTGCATCCACATCAATCGGGAAACTGACGGTTTTGGTTTCACCCGGTTTCAGGTTCACCTTATCAAAGCCGCGCAGCTGTTTCACCGGGCGACTCATGGAGGCGGTGACATCCTGAACGTACATCTGGATAACCGTTGCCCCTTCACGTTTGCCGGTGTTGGTCACCTCCACGCTGGCGGTCACTTTGCCGTCACGCTTCAGTGTTGGCGCAGACATTTTCACGTCAGAAACCTTGAAGGTGGTGTAGCTCAGGCCATAACCAAACGGATACAGCGGGCCGTTGGCTTCGTCGAAGTAACGTGAGGTGTACTTGTTCGGCTTGTCGGCGTTATACGGACGGCCGGTGTTCAGGTGGCTGTAGTAAACCGGGATCTGCCCAACCGAGCGCGGGAAGGACATCGGCAGCTTGCCTGACGGGTTGTAATCGCCAAACAGCACGTCGGCAATGGCGTTACCGCCTTCGGTACCGGCAAACCAGGTTTCCAGAATGGCGTCGGCCTGCTGATCTTCTTTCACCAACGCCAGCGGACGGCCGTTCATCAGCACCAGCACCAGCGGTTTACCGGTGGCTTTCAGCGCCGCAATCAGGTCACGCTGACTTTGCGGAATGGTGATGTCGGTACGGCTGGACGCTTCATGCGCCATCCCCTGTGCTTCGCCGACAACGGCAACCACCACGTCGGACTGCTTCGCAGCGGCCACGGCTTCGTCAATCATCTCTTTCGGCGAGCGAGGATCAACTTTCACCGCCTCTTCGTACTGATTCAGGAAGGTGACGATATCTTTATCGTTAGTAACGTTCGCCCCTTTGGCGTACACCACTTTACCGTTGTCACCGATGGCATTTTTAATGCCAGTCAGAACGGTGATGGACTGATCGGCCACACCGGCTGCAGACCAGCTGCCCATCACGTCACGCTTGCTGTCGGCCAGCGGGCCAACCACGGCAATTGTGCCGGATTTTTTCAGCGGCAACGTTTCCAGACGGTTTTTCAGCAACACCAGGCTTTCGCGCGCCACGTCACGCGCTTCTTTGCGGTGCAGGCGGCTTTCAGCGTTGGTATCAACCGGGTCGGAATCTTTCGGTCCCAGGTGGCTGTACGGATCGTTAAACAGCCCCATGTCATATTTCACGTTCAACACGTGGCGGGTGGCGTCGTCCAGCTCTGCCATCGTCACTTTGCCGCTCTTCACCAGCCCCGGCAGGTATTTGCTGTAGTACTCGTCGCTCATACTCATGTTGATGCCCGATTTGAGCGCCACACGCACGGCATCTTCAGGATCGGATGCCGTACCGTGTTTGATAAGTTCTTTAATCGCCCCGTGGTCAGACACCGTGATGCCTTTAAAGCCCCACTGGTCGCGCAGCACGTCTTTGAGCAGCCAGGCATCAGAGGTGGCAGGCGTGCCGTTGAGCGAATTCAGCGCCACCATCACCGCGCCGCTGCCTGCATCCAGGCCCGCTTTGTACGGCGGCATATAGTCGTTGAACAGGCGCTGCGAGCTCATGTCGACGGTGTTGTACTCTTTCCCGCCTTCAACTGCACCGTAAGCCGCGAAGTGTTTGACGCTGGTCATGACCGAATAGCGATCCGCTGGGCTCTTGCCCTGCATCGCTTCAACCATGGTTTTGCCCATCGTCGAGGTCAGATAAGTATCTTCGCCGAATCCTTCAGAGGCACGGCCCCAGCGCGGATCGCGCGAGACATCCACCATCGGCGCCCAGGTCATATTCAGGCCGTCGTCCGCCGCTTCATAAGCAGAAATGCGCCCGACGGTGTTGACCGCGTCGAGGTTAAAGGAGGAGGCTAAGCCCAGGCTAATCGGGAAGACGGTACGCTGGCCGTGCAGCACGTCATAGGCGAAGAACAGAGGAATTTTCAGGCGGCTGAGTTCCATCACCTGATCCTGCATTTTGCGGATATCCTGGCGAGTGACGGTGTTAAAGATCGCCCCGACCTGGCTATCTTTAATCATTTCGCGGATGGCCTCTTTCGGGTTATCCGGGCCGACGCTGATAAGACGAAGCTGACCGATTTTTTCATCGACCGTCATCTTCTTGAGCAATTCAGTGACAAATGCATCACGAGCTTCCGGCGTTAGCGGGTGATTGCCAAACAAATCATCTGCCAGTGCAGGTTGTAACGCCAGGCTGACGGCGACCCCTACAGAACAAAGCCATTTCATGTTGTTTTACTCTCTCATCAATAACCGCCGGAAGATCTCGGCCAAACCGTGCGAAAAGCGCAGTTTGCCACAAACCCTCTGAACCTTGCAGGGTTATTCTCTGATTTTTCTCATGAATACTAGACCGCTTAACAGTTTATCGCGCTATGCTTTACAGCGAGAAATTTGCCCCACCACAAGGAGTGGAAGATGTCTTCTGTTCGAACCTACGATAACAATACTTTTATTAACGAACTGTCGCGCCTGGTTGGTCACTCTCACCTGCTCACCGACCCGGCCAAAACGGCCCGCTACCGCAAGGGATTTCGTTCCGGTCAGGGCGATGCGCTGGCGGTTGTGTTCCCCGGAACGCTGCTGGAACTGTGGCGTGTGCTAAGTGTCTGCGTGGATGCCGACAAGATTATACTGATGCAGGCGGCCAACACCGGTCTGACCGAAGGCTCGACGCCAAACGGCAACGATTACGATCGCGACATCGTGATCATCAGCACCCTGCGCCTCGACAAACTGCACCTGCTGGACAAAGGCGAACAGGTACTCGCCTTCCCTGGCACCACGCTCTATTCGCTGGAAAAAGCCCTGAAACCGCTGGGACGCGAACCGCATTCGGTGATTGGTTCCTCTTGTATTGGTGCCTCGGTTATTGGCGGTATCTGTAATAACTCCGGCGGCTCACTGGTGCAGCGCGGTCCTGCGTACACCGAGATGTCGCTGTACGCCCGTATCGATGAAAACGGCAAGCTGACGCTGGTTAACCATCTGGGGATTGATCTGGGTGTGACCCCGGAACAGATCCTCAGTAAGCTCGATGATGACCGCGTAAAAGACACCGACGTTCAACACGACGGACGCCACGCCCACGATCATGACTACGTAACGCGCGTACGCGATATCGACGCCGACACGCCAGCGCGGTACAACGCTGACCCGGACAGGCTGTTTGAATCTTCCGGCTGTGCGGGCAAACTGGCGGTGTTTGCGGTGCGTCTGGACACCTTCCCGGCAGAGAAAAAACAACAGGTGTTTTATATCGGTACCAATCAGCCGGACGTGTTGACCGAAATTCGTCGTCATATTCTGGGGGAATTCACTCACCTGCCGGTGGCGGGCGAGTATATGCACCGGGATATTTACGACATCGCCGAGCGTTACGGGAAAGACACCTTCCTGATGATCGACAAGCTCGGCACCGATAAAATGCCGTTCTTCTTCACCATGAAGGGTCGCACCGACGCGGTGCTCGATAAAGTGTCGCTGTTCAAGCCCCACTTCACCGACCGTTTTATGCAGAAACTGGGCAACGTCTTCCCGGCGCATTTACCAGAGCGGATGAAAACCTGGCGCGATAAGTACGAACACCATCTGCTACTGAAAATGGCCGGGGATGGCATCGAAGAGGCGCAAACCTGGCTGACAGAGTTCTTCAAAACTGCCGAAGGCGATTTCTTCGCCTGTACGCCAGAAGAAGGCAGCAAAGCTTTCCTGCACCGTTTTGCCGCTGCGGGTGCGGCGATTCGCTATCAGGCCGTTCACGCGGATGAGGTGGAAGACATTCTGGCATTGGATATTGCCCTGCGCCGTAATGACACCGAATGGTATGAGCATCTGCCGCCGGAAATTGACAGTAAGCTGGTGCATAAGCTCTATTACGGCCACTTTATGTGTTATGTCTTCCATCAGGATTACATCGTCAAAAAAGGGGTGGATGCGCATGCGCTGAAGGAGCAAATGCTCGCCCTGTTACATGAGCGTGGCGCGCAATACCCTGCCGAACATAACGTCGGACACCTGTATAAAGCACCAGAAACGTTAACGCGTTTTTATCGCGAGAATGACCCAACAAACAGTATGAATCCCGGGATTGGTAAAACCACGCGGCATAAACACTGGAAAGAGCAGGCTGAAACCGTGGATCCTGATACACAAAACATTGATTAATGTGTGCAGCCATTTTTAAGAGATTGTTAAGCGTTCCTCAATCGTACTAGAGTAAACGACCGACGCCGGAGAAACGTTTCTCCGGCTTTTTATGACGAGGAGCAAGCACATCATGTCGGCCGTCGATATTTTATCCGAAACCGAAGTTGAAGTGCGCGATGCCCTACCCGACGATGTGCACGCTATCTCAGCAATCTATGCCTGGCATGTACTCCACGGGCGCGCGTCGTTCGAGGAAGTCCCCCCTGCGATTGACGAAATGCGCCAGCGAATGAAAAGTGTTGCTGATAGCGGTCTGCCGTGGCTGGTAGCGCTGTATCGCGGCATTGTGGTGGGTTATTGCTACGCCACCCCTTATCGTCCACGTCAGGCCTACCGATATACCCTTGAAGAATCTATCTATGTGGATGCCAGCACCACAGGTCGCGGTTTTGGCACGGCACTGATGGACGCTCTGATTGCGCGTTGTGAAGAGGGACCATGGCGGCAAATGATCGCCGTCGTCGGCGACGGAAATAACAACCCTGGCTCGTTGCGATTGCATAAAAAGCATGGCTTCGAAGTGGTCGGGCAGTTGCGCAGCGTGGGTTATAAAAAAGGCGACTGGCGGGATACGATTATTATGCAGCGGTCACTGAATGATGGGGACTGGACGCTGCCAGAATAAGGCGCTGTGCGGTCGATGCCCTCACCCCGGCCCTCTCCCACGGGGAGAGGGAGAAAACATAAAAAACGGTAACCTGGGTTACCGTTTTGCTTTTACCTAATCGTTTTGCGCCGTCGCCATCTGTTCAGCTTTCTGCTTTTTATAGCTCAGCGCCGCAGCCGGCACCGGTTGCACTTTCCCGGTTTCAATCCAGGTACGCAGTCGGCTTGCATCTGCGAAGTGGGTATATTTGCCAAAGGCATCCATCACCACCAGCGCCACCGGTTTACCGTTAAACACGGTACGCATCACCAGACAGTGACCCGCCGCATTGGTAAAGCCCGTTTTCGTTAACTGGATATTCCAGTTTTCGCGATACACCAGATGGTTAGTATTGCGGAACGGCAGCGTGTACGCAGGGTTGGCAAAGGTTGCCATCTCTTCACGCGTGGTGCTGAGCTGGCCAATCAGCGGATACTGCTTGCTGGCAATCAGCAGCTTCGTCAAATCACGTGCGGTAGAGACGTTGTGAATCGACAGCCCGGTCGGCTCCACATAGTGGGTGTTGGTCATGCCAAGCGATTTGGCTTTTGCATTCATTGCACGAATAAACGCGTCATAACCACCCGGATAATGGTGAGCCAGGCTCGCCGCAGCGCGGTTTTCAGAGGACATCAGCGCCAGCAGCAGCATATTCTTACGGCTGATTTCGCTGTTCAGACGCACGCGAGAGTAAATCCCTTTCATCTCTGGCGTATGGCTAATGTCTACCTTCAGTTTTTCATCCAGCGGCAGTCGTGCATCAAGCACCACCATCGCGGTCATTAATTTGGTGATTGACGCGATCGGGCGCACCAGATCCGGGTGGCTGGAGTAGATCACCTGGTTAGTGTTCAGATCGACAATCATCGCGCTGCCGGAGGCAATTTCCGGTTGTGCAGCGGTGGTCACTGCGGGCGTTTTGGCTAACGCTGGCACAGCAACAGATGCGCCAAAAATCAGCGCAAGGCTAAGTAAAGAAACTCGGAATTTCAGCATGGTGAGACTTCTGATAATTATTCACGCACGTAATGACGTACACCGCCTGTGTTGAAGGATAAGCACAGGCTGGCTTCGGCATCATAGCGGTCACCGTGCTTTGTCGCCAGCGAAGAATCATGAACAGATGCTGCATTGCTGGCATTTACGCCAGCAATGCAGTGAACTTAAAAGAGACGATATCCATAACCCCAAAGAATAACTGTCAGGGCAAGTAAGGCCTCCAGCACCAACACACCAATCGCGAGTGTTGAACTGGAGAAGCTAAGCCCCTCTTCTTTGTTGATATTCAGGAAGGTTGGAACCCCCAGATACAGCAGATAACCTGTGTAAAAGAGAGCAATAGTACCGATCAGCGCGCACAGCCAGACCAGTGGATAGAGCGCAACAATACCGCTTAAGAACAGCGGAGTCGCGACATATCCGGCAAAGACCATACAGTGTGTCAGCGACGGGCGTTGTGGATAGTTACGTGCCATCCAGTGAATGACCCGCCCCATGACGGCCACCCCCGCCAGCATAACGCCGTAAAACAGGACGGCGAGATACAGCCCGGTAAACCAGTTAAGCTTCACAACGGTGCCATCACCGAAGTTCCAGCCAATTTGCGTGGTACCGATAAATGCGCAGATCACCGGCACTGCCGCCATCAGCAGCACATGGTGCGTGTAGTGATGCGCAACCGTTTCGTTCTCGCCTCTTATCACGTGCATTTCACGGTCGGGATGGGAAAAGAGTCCCCAGACATGGTTCATAGCGCCCCCTTGTTGTCGGCCCGTCAGCGATACTTCAAGTATAATGCAGGCTTCAGATTATTTTATGTACAAGGCTAAAAATGCCGCTTCGGGCAATCTGCTTTCATTGCGCCATTATTGATTCATGGGGTGTATGATTAATGCAGATACTGACAGGGAGACTACGCTGACTTTATGGATATCAATGGTCTGATTGAACAGTACGGCTACGCAGCGCTGGTGATAGGCAGCGTGGCTGAAGGTGAAACCATCACGCTGCTTGGCGGTGTGATCGCGCATCAGGGGTTGTTACGTTTCCCGCTGGTGGTGGCTGCCGTGGCACTGGGTGGCATGATTGGCGATCAGCTGCTCTATTTTCTGGGGCTGCGCTTCGGGCCCACCCTGCTGCAACGATTTTCAAAACACCGCAAGAAAATCCGCCGCGCCCAGCGACTCATTCAGCGTCATCCGTACCTGTTTGTGATTGGCACGCGCTTTATGTACGGCTTTCGCATTATCGGGCCGATCCTGATTGGCGCCAGCCGTCTGCCGCCTAAAATTTTCCTGCCGTTAAACATTCTTGGCGCCATCGCCTGGGCGTTGATTTTTACCACCCTGGGCTATCTCGGCGGTGAAGTCATTGGCCTGTGGCTGCACAATCTTGACCAGCACGTTAAACACTGGGCATGGCTGATTTTGGTGGTTGGGGCGGTGATTGCCGTGCGCATCTGGCTCAAACGCCGGGACGATAAGCGGGAGTGAAAATGCGCTCCCGCCGTGCCCGTTACCCGTGGTGATAGCCCCCACCCAGCGCGGAGGTCAGCTGAAGCGAGGCATCCAGGTACTGCCCTTTCAGAGTCAGCCCGGCAATTCTTTCCTGTAGCGCGGGAATTTTGGCCTCGCTGACGCGTGAACCGGCAATCAACCCGGCGTTAAAGCGCGCCTGAGCAAGGTTTACCACCCGCGCGGCATCGCGTTCCACTTTCTGCTGCTGTTGATTTTTGCTGGCCAGCGTTTCAATTTCACTGGCGGTTCGCGCCACCTGATTAACCGCATCCACAACGGCTTTGTTGTAATCGGCAACGCTCAGGTTGTTTTGCGCCTGGGCAATATCCAGCTGTGCATTAAGCCGGCCGCTATCGAAGATAGGCAGCGTAAACCCGGCGGTGACGCCCATCTGCTGTGCAGAATGGCGGAACAGGTCGCTCAGGTGCAGGGCATCCTGTTGCAGGAAGGCCATCAGGTTGAAGTCCGGGTAGAACGCCGCTTTGGCGGCATCAACATTGCTCATGGAAGCCTCAATGTACCAGTGTGCTTCCTGAAGATCCGGGCGACGCGCCAGCAGTTCATAACCCAGCGTTGTCGGTAACGCTGCCTCAACCGCAGGTAAATCGTGGTGGACCAGTTTCACCGACGACGAGTTGGTCAGCGCCTGTAATCTCGCCTCAATGACCTTCATCTTGCCGTTCACTTCGGCAATATGTTCATCGGTTTTGCTGGCGTTAATATCTGTCTCCACCCCTTCGATGGATGACGTGATCCCGTGCAGATAAAGCTCTTTATCCGCTGAGATAATCGAATTTTGTTCCTGCCTGATATCGCTTAACACCGTGTTGATCGCCGACTCGGTTTGCCACTCCCAGTAGAGCCTTGCCACGCTGCTGGCCAGCAGTTGCCGGGTCTGTTCCAGCTCGGCTTTCTGAGCGTTAACTTTACCGATACGCGCCTCAACGAGATCGCGGTTTTTACCCCACAGATCCAGATCCCAGCCCGCCGTCGCGCCAAAGGTGCCGTTGGTATACCACGGCCCGGTCGTACCCGCTGCCGGGTCGGTTATCGCGAAAGGCCCCATTAATCCTTCGGCAGACATTTTTTGCCGTTCAACATCTGCGGATACATCGATCTGCGGGCCGTCTTCGGCCATGGCGGCTTTTGCCTGCGCTTCCGCAAGCGTAATGCGCTGCCGGGCGATTTGCATATCTGGCGCATCGTTCAGGGCTTTTGTAATCAGCGTGTTGAGCTGCGGGTCGCCATAGGCTGTCCACCATTCGCTTTTCGGCCAGTCGGTATGGCTCAGCTGTGTTGCCACCGTGGCGTTTACCGCTTGTGTTCCGATGGGAGCTACCGTGGAATGTTGCGGTGCGCAGGCGGTAAGAATTAAAACAAGAGGAGCACTCAGAGATATAAAAAGAGAAGGTTTCATTACGCCATTGACTCAAAAAATAAAGGCGCAAATTACCCCTGTAAAACTTATTTTTTTTAGGAAACCGTGGCAATCCGTAATTTGTTATACAAATTCACGTTTAGAAAAATATTCAGCACATGAATTAATTATATATATTTAATATCCAAACTCATTATTAACCCGGCAAAAATAAAACCTGCCGGGTTAATAACAATCGTTTTACACTTTCAGTGACGCGCCTTTTGTGGCAATCACTTCTTTATACCAGTGGAAACTTTTCTTACGGCTGCGCGCCAGCGTCCCATTTCCACTATCGTCACGGTCAACATAAATAAAACCGTAGCGTTTTGACAGTTCCGCTTTCGAGGCACTGACCAGATCAATTGGCCCCCAGCTGGTATAGCCCATTACCTCTACACCGTCGTCAATCGCTTCTCGCACCTGGACCAGGTGATCGTTGAGATAGCTGATACGGTAGTCGTCCTGCACCACACCATCGGCATCCGGCTTATCTTTCGCACCCAGACCGTTTTCCACGATAAACAGCGGCTTCTGATAGCGATCCCACAGCACGTTCAGCAGGGTGCGCAGGCCGACCGGGTCAATCTGCCAGCCCCATTCAGAGCTTGCGAGGTGCGGGTTCGGCACCATGCTCAGGATATTACCGCGCGCCTGTTGATTCAGCGCTTCATCGGTGGTCACACAGCCGGTCATGTAATAGCTGAACGAGATGAAATCGATGGTCGATTTCAGCGCATCGCGATCGGCATCGGTCATCTCCAGCTGAATGCCATTATCACGGAAGAAGCGCAGCATGTAGCCCGGATAGGCGCCACGGCACTGCACGTCGCCGAAGAACTGCCAGGCGCGGTTTTCCTGAAGTGCTTCAAGCACATCTTCTGGCTTACAGGTCAGCGGATACATCAGGCCGCCCAGCAGCATGTTGCCAATTCTGGCGTCAGGGATAATCTCATGGCAGGCTTTTACCGCCAGCGCGCTGGCTACCAGCTGGTGGTGGATTGCCTGATACACCTCGCCTTTACTGCTGGTTTCCGGCAGACCGACCCCGGTCATCGGCGCGTGCAGAGACATGTTGATCTCATTGAAGGTCAGCCACAGTTTGACTTTCTCTTTGTAACGCGCAAACACCGTGCGGGCGTAACGCTCGAAGAAACCAATCACCTGACGGCTGCCCCAGCCACCGTATTGCTTCACCAGTCCCCACGGCATTTCATAGTGCGACAGAGTCACCAGCGGCGAAATGTTGTGTGCGGCCAGTTCGTCGAACAGCTTGTCGTAAAACGCCAGGCCAGCTTCGTTTGGCTGTTGTTCATCCCCGTTCGGGAAGATACGCGTCCAGGCAATTGAGACACGCAGGCAGCTAAAGCCCATCTCGGCAAACAGGGCGATGTCTTCCGGATAGCGGTGATAGAAATCAATCGCCACATCTTTAATGCCGTTGTCACCCGCCACACGCTCGACCACCGGGCCAAACACCCCCTGTGGCTGGACGTCAGAGGTGGATAACCCTTTGCCATCGGTCAGGTAAGCGCCTTCTACCTGATTCGCGGCAACCGCGCCGCCCCATAAAAAATCATCCGGGAAAGTTTTCATCACGTTCTCCTGTTATTGATGGCTTACACTGAGTAACGGGGTTCCGGCATTGACGGACGTCGCCGCCACGGTCACCACTTCACGGTACTCATCGCTATTACTGATAATAATCGGGGTCGCCAGGTCGTATCCGGCATCAAGAATGGCCTGACGATCAAACTCCAGCAGCAGGTCGCCCGGCTGAACCTTATCGCCCACCTTCACGTGGGCGGTAAACGGCTTGCCGTCGAGTTTCACGGTGTCGATCCCCACGTGGATCAACACTTCAATGCCACTTTCACTGAGCAGGCCGATGGCATGTTTGGTCTGGAACAGCGAGGCCACTTCACCGGCAAATGGCGCAATCACCTTGTTATCCGCAGGAATAATGGCCGCGCCGTTGCCCAGCAGCCCGCTGGCAAAGGTCGCGTCCGGTACCTGGTCCAGCGCCAGCACGGTACCGGTCATTGGTGACAAGACATCATTTTCGCCCACGCTCACCGGCACTGCCGTTTCTGGCACGGTACGTCCTGGCATCCCCGCCACCAGCGTCAGGCCGCAGCTCAGCACCAGCGCCACAACTGTACCGATAATGCCGCCCCACAGGGTTGCATCCACGCCACCTGGCGGGATCATCTGCGCGATGGTAAAGATGTTAGCGAAGCCGAACGAATAGACATGGGTATCGCTAAAGCCGACAATCGCCCCGCCAATCGCCCCGGCCACACAGCCAAAGATAAACGGGCGACGCAGCGGCAGGTTAACGCCATACACCGCCGGTTCGGTAATCCCAAAAATCCCCGCCGTGACGGACGAACCCGCCAGCATTTTCTGACGTGCATCGCGGGTACGCAGGAAGATACCAAGCGCCGCGCCCACCTGCCCGAACACCGCAGGCAACAGCATCGGCAGCATGGAGTCGTGACCCAGCACGGCCAGGTTGTTGATCATCAGCGGCACCAGCCCCCAGTGCAGGCCGAAGATCACACAGACCTGCCACAGCGCGCCCATTGCCGCACCCGCCAGCCACGGCGCCAGCACGTAAATCCACTGGTAGCCGTTCGCCAGCAACTGGCTCAGCCAGGTCGCCAGCGGGCCAATCACCAGGAAGGTCAGAGGTACGGTGATGCCTAAGCAGATCAGCGGCGCGAAGAAGTTTTTCATCGACGATGGCAGAAGCTTCGTGCTCTGTTTTTCCAGCCAGCAGCTCACCCAGGCCGCGAGGATAATCGGGATCACCGACGAACTGTAGTTGAACCAGGTTACCGGAATACCGAGGAATGCATCAGCAACCGCTCCCGGCTGCTGGCTGGCGGTAAACGCCGAGATCATCAGTGGGTGTGTCAGTGCGCCGCCAATCACCATGGTGATAAACGGGTTACCGCCAAATTTCTTCCCGGCGGTGTAGCCCAGCACCAGCGGGAAGAAGAAGAACAGCGCGTCACTGGCCGCAAACCAGATTTTATAGGTCCCACTGTCTGTTGTGAGCCAGCCGCACACCACCGCCAAAGCCAGCAGACCTTTCAGGATCCCCGATGCCGCCAGGATGCCGATAAACGGCGTGAAAATCCCGGAGACGATATCAATCAGACGCCCCAGCAGGTTACCCTTTTCACCCTTCTCTTCCACGACCGGCGTATCATCCGTCAGCCCTGCTTCGCTACGCACCGCTTTCCAGACGCTGTTCACATGGTTACCAATCACCACCTGAAACTGGCCGCCGCTTTCGACCACCATAATCACGCCCGGATTTTTCTTCAGCCCTTCGGCGTTCGCTTTTTGATTGTCTTTCAGTTTGAAGCGCAGTCGGGTGGCACAATGCACCAGACTGACAATGTTCTCTTTTCCGCCAACGTGGCCGAGAATATCCTTCGCTAAAGCCTGGTATTCCATCTCGATTTCCTTACATCTGATGCCCGCAGGCACCTGTTGACTGAGTATAAAAATAAAAAAACCCGAGAACGTCCTCCTTTCGAAGGCCGCGCTCAGGTTTTGCCTGCGTTATGCAGTAACAATCCAGATTTTGAGGCTTAACGCCCCTCTTTTCTCACCCGTTCAATATGAATGGCGAGGAACATAATTTCTTCGGTTGTCAGCTCACGCTGATAACTTTTCTGCAAATGCTGGGCGATTTTCTCGGCGCATTTCCAGGCTTTCGCGTAGTTGTCTTTCACCGCCGTATGCAGTGATACATCATCGTCTTCCACCACGGTGCGGGTGAGCATCCGCTGGGCAAAGAACTTCAGATGAGTCACAAAACGCTGATAGCTTAACGACTCTTCGTCGTACTCCAGGTGCAGCTGGTATTTCACCAGTTGCAGGATCTCCTGCATGACCCGGGTAACGTGCATCACTTCCGGCATTTCGCTGTTCAGCTGCGCGGTCACCAGATGCAGCGCGATAAACCCGGCCTCATCCTCTGCCAGTTCGACATTCAGGCGTTTGGCGATAATGGCCCGTGCCTCCTGCCCCAGTTCGAACTCTTTCGGATACAGACGTTTAATATCCCACAGCAACACGTTTTTGATTGCCAGCCCTTTCTTTTGCCGTTCAATCGCAAAGTAACAGTGGTCCGTTAAGGTGATATATAAACTGTCCTGCAATTTCCCTAACCGCTGCGCGGCCAGTCCAATGATGCGGTCGCAGGTGGTCATCACTTCCAGCGGGATCTGGCTCAGCAGTTCCCCCAGTCGACGCACCAGTTCGTCACTTTGCAGCGCAAACACTTTTTCGACAAGCGCAGTATCCAACTCTTCACCGACGCGCTTCTGGAAGGCCAGTCCTCGGCCCATCACAACCTGTTCGCGCCCGCGTTCATCCTGAACAACCACCACATTATTATTAAGAATTTTGGCGATTTTCATCGGAACCCCAGAAACAAAAAAACCTGACCTCCGGCAGATGCCAGAAAATCAGGTTTTGCCTGCCTAAGCAGTAACAATCCAGTTCTGGCACTCTATCAGTTTCATTCGTAGCCTCAATGTGTCACGAGCAAAAACGTGACGCAGATCGTACTTGCTACGGTTTTATCAGAAGGTCACAACGGTTTTCAGTTCGGTTACCCATGCATCCTGAGTGCGGGCAACCCCGCCTGGATGGTGCCAGTACTGAATACCCGGTTGCAGCTCCAGCCAGGATACCGGGCGGAAGCGGTAATAGAATTCACCGTTCAACGAGTGCCCCGGAACCGGGTGATACGCCGGATCGTTATAGTCCGAAACACCGCTCAGGGAATTCAGATAGCGCTGATTACGCGCGTACTGGCTGCTCATATCAATCCAGGTCAGACCAAAGCCAATCCAGTCATTCGGGCGGGCGTCAAACAGCCCGCGGTAACGCAGCGAAGCAGCGTAAACCTGGTGCATGTAGTTGCTGCTTTGATCGGCAAGGCTCATGCTGACAGAGGTGCTCAGGCCGCGATTCGGATCGTCCTGGTGCCGCGTCAGCTGCTGGTTCAGCCCGGCATACATAAACCATGTCCGGTTATGCTCTTCATAGCCTTGCGGGTCGCTTGCCCCTGCGCCGCCCGATTTCCCACGATAGAGGTCAGCCTGCGGCGCATTAGTAAACACCACGCCCAGGTTGTACGCTCCTGGCAGGCCGTTAATCAGCGGTCGGGCTTCGATTTCGACCGGCAGTAAGACGCCCTGGCTGCCTTTCGTTGACCAGCTCCAGGCGTGGTTACGGCTGGAGGCATCCGGGTTTTGCTCCATCACGCCGCCTTTTAAGGTGACGGTTGGCGTCACTTTATACTCCAGCGTGGTGCCCCAGGTATGGACGTTCCAGTTGTTCCAGGTCAGTGAGTTGGCCGATTTCCCACCGCACTGGGAGAGCATCTGGAAGTCGCACGGGATGATTTGGTCGAAGGTTTGCACCTTGTTCATCATCCCGATACGCCAGGTCAGGCGGCGGTCGTCGAAGCTACGGGCAAAGGTCAGCCAGCCCAGACGGGTAATGGACTGGCCCCCCCAACTCTCCTGGGTCAGGTCGTTAAAGTTGACGCGCGGATCCTGCACACGTTTAGTGGTGAGATCGTCATTGTGGTTACGGTTGACGATATTCCCTTCGATGCGTGCATCCGGGATGCCTGTCCAGCGCTCCAGATCCTGATTGAAGGTCAACGCAAACTGGTCAATGTAGGCCACATGGGAGTCGTGGTTGTAGCCGCCGCCACCATTCCAGCCGATTTCATTCAGATAGCCCAGATTGTAGGTAAACCCGTTGTCATTGAGGATCTTACGAATGCCGAGCATATCGCCCAGGATCGGGTCTGGCGGCGCTTCAAAACCTAACACCGTACCGTTCCACTCCTGCGCCATCGACAAAGGTGAAACCGTCAATAAGGCAAGTGCACACAGCTTATAGTGAATATTTTTATATGCCATAATTAAACCTGTGATTGAGTATTTAGTGCGTAACCGGTCGCAGGCAATTTATATATCGCCTGTCATCATTAAATTTATTTTGGTAATAGCAGCCCGTGCAGTTATTCAATAACCACAAATATCACCCTGCTTTATTTCTTCGTTTCGCGTTAAGGCAAATGTCTCTCCTGCGTGAATGACAGGCAAAAAAAAACCTAAGCGTTCCACAGCGATGAGTGCCGTGGAACGCTTAGGTTTTGCCTGTTAACCAGTAACAATCCTGCGTTGAAAACAGTGGCACCTTAACACCCTCGTGCCACATTGAAAACCGGAATTGTTTTATATTTTAAAAAAGTGTGAGCAAATTAACGCTTATTATTTTGACTGAATGACGCGCGCAATATCAGCCGATGTCTGTAACGTGCGGATCTCCTGGAATAATCCCAGCGCCTCAGAATATTCTTTACGCAAATAGCTCAGCCACTGTTTAATTCGCGCGACGTGATACAAACCGGTATCCCCCTGTTTTTCCAGGCGGGTATATTTTTGCAGTAAGGTGACGACATCCGGCCAGGCCATGCGCGGCTCGTTGTATTTTACCACCCTGCTGAGGTTGGGTACGTTAAGGGCACCGCGACCAATCATTACCGCATCACAGCCGGTCTCTTTCAGACAGGCCTGCGCGCTGGCGTAATCCCAGATTTCACCGTTGGCGATAACGGGAATGGTGAGTCGTTTGCGGATCTCGCCAATCGCCTGCCAGTTGATACGCTCGGCTTTGTAGCCGTCTTCTTTGGTGCGGCCATGTACCACCAGCTCGGTGGCCCCGGCCTGCTGCACCGCATCGGCAATTTCAAATTGCCGTGCATCGCTGTCCCAACCCAGACGCACTTTTACCGTCACCGGCAGATGCGAGGGCACGGCTTCACGCATAGCTTTCGCGCCACGGTAAATGAGTTCGGGATCTTTGAGCAACGTTGCCCCACCGCCGCTGCCGTTCACCAGCTTAGACGGACAGCCACAGTTGAGATCAACGCCATACGAGCCAAGTTCGACCGCGCGGGCGGCATTTTCCGCCAGCCATTCAGGGTACTGACCTAACAGCTGAATACGCACCAGCGTGCCGGAGGTCGTGCGGCTCTGACGATGCAGCTCCGGGCAAAGCCGGTAGAATGATTTTGCTGGCAGCAACATATCGACCACGCGCAAAAACTCCGTTACGCAGAGATCGTAATCGTTCACCTCGGTCAGAAGCTCGCGCACAAGAGAGTCGAGCACGCCTTCCATTGGGGCCAGTAAAACACGCATATCAGTACCTGTGAAAAAAGACGCGCTATGGTAGCCGCTCTCTATAGCGCTGGGAAGTCCTTCCGCTCAGGAAGAAATTCCCCGGGTGTCGCCCCCATCACGGAACGAAATGCCGCTGCAAATGCCGCCGGGCCGGAAAACCCCAGTTTCCATGCGACCTGTTTTATCGGTATGTCGTTCGCAAGGAGATCAAGCGAGGCACAAATCCTTGCGCGCTGACGCCAGTTGCGGAAGCTGAATCCGGTATCTTTGATAAACAGCCGCGTAAAAGTGCGCTCTGACATCGCCGCCCGTTCCGCCAGCTGTTGCATCGGCACAGTCCAGAGATCGCCGGCAATGATGTCACGGGCAACCCGGTGTAATCGTTCGTCGACCGGCATCGGCAGTTCCGCTGAAACGTGCTGCGTTTCACTGAGGATCTCCAGCAGTAAAACGGCCATGCTGCGCTGGCTTGTTGGCCGGTACTCCGCGCTGAACAACCCGGCAATCAGCTCTTTAAACAGCGGCGTTGCCATGATCACGTGAACCTCATCCCGGTGTATAAACGGCTCGCAGCGATCGATAAGCGTGGGGCTGAACCACACCGCGCGCAGCTCTGTGGCGGATAACACGCTGTAGGTATGTTCCTGAAAAGGCGGGATCCACAATGCGCGCTGCGGGGGAATGACCCAACGTTGGCTACCCGTTTCCACCAGCATGACGCCTTTGGTGGCAAACAGCAGTTGGCCTTGCGAATGATGATGCGGGGGATCCACTTCGCCACGCGCATAGCTAATCGCCCCTCTCGACCAGCCGATGGCATCGTCGTGAATTGGCGTTCTGTCTATAATGGTTGGCATTTCGCAATCCTCCCTTCCCGTTAAGATGCTGCTTGTACACTTAACCTGAAGGATACGCAATGCACATCCATTTTATCATTCACGAACATTTCGAAGCGCCCGGCGCCTATGAGACCTGGGGTAAACATCACGGCCACACCCTGACCTGCTCCAGAGTCTATAAAGGGGAACCACTACCGGAAAAACTGAACGGCATCGATATGCTTATCGTGATGGGTGGACCGCAGTCGCCAGCCACCACGCTACAGGAGTGCCCATGGTTTGACGCGCAGACAGAAATGGCCGTTATTAACCACGCCATTCAGGCAGGTAAAATGGTCATTGGTGTCTGTCTCGGCTCCCAGCTGATTGGCGAGGCACTGGGGGCCACATTCAGCCACAGCCCGGAAAAAGAGATCGGCAAATTTCCCATTACCCTCACCGACGCGGGTAAAGCAAACCCGCTGTTCGCCGGGTTTGGCAGCAAACTGGCGGTGGGCCACTGGCATAACGATATGCCAGGGTTAACGCCACAGGCGGAAATTCTGGCGTTCAGCGAAGGTTGTCCGCGCCAGATAGTGCAGTACAGCGAGCGGGTTTACGGTTTCCAGTGTCACCTGGAGCTGACGCCAGAGGTGGTTGAATTGCTTATCGCGCATTCGCAAAGCGACTTACGCCGGGCGGGGGAATTGCGTTTTGTCGAAACGCCTGAACAATTACGCTCGCACGACTACCAGGAAATGAATCAGGCGTTGTTTTCGTTTCTGGATAAGCTCACCGCCCTCTACGGGGGTTAATCCGGGATCGTCTCGTCAGGGCGCAGCGTCAGCACTTCAAAACCATCGGCGGTAACGGCAATGGTATGTTCCCACTGGGCAGACAGTTTTTTATCGCGGGTGACTACCGTCCAGCCATCTTTTTTGGTTTTGATCCGGCTGTCACCCTGATTCACCATCGGCTCAATGGTAAACACCATCCCCTCTTTCAGCACCGCGCCTTCACCCGGTTTGCCGTAGTGCAGCACCTGCGGATCTTCGTGCATCTCTTTGCCCACGCCGTGTCCGCAATATTCACGCACCACACTGTAGCCGTTGCCTTCAACATGCGACTGAATGGCGTGGCCAATGTCCCCAAGCGTTGCGCCAGGTTTCACCGCCTTGATCCCTTTCCACATCGCTTCATAGGTTTTTTTCACCAGCCGACGCGCCAGCGGTGACACATCGCCAATCAGGTACATTTTGCTGGAATCGGCAATCAGGCCGCCTTTCTCAAGGGTGATATCCACGTTAACGATTGACCCGGTTTTCAGGTGCTCCGACTCTTTCGGGATCCCGTGGCAGACGACCTCGTTCACCGAGGTGTTCAGCACGTATGGAAAGTCATACTGCCCTTTACTGGCCGGGCGGGAGTGCAGCTCATTAACAATAAAATCTTCCACCCGGTTGTTGATGGCCATTGTCGTGACGCCAGGCTGGATAAATCCGTCTAACATGGTAAACACGGAGGCGAGCAGTTCACCGGCATGGCGCTGTGTTGCCAGCTCGTCAGCGGTTTTAATGATTATTGACGGCATTGATCACCTCCAGCAGACGGTCGGATCCTGATTTCAGCATCATCATCTTAATTTGTTGGTAGTTAAGTTCAGGATAGAGTTCACACAGCATCCCCAGACGGAGCCAGTATTCAGCCTGTGCGTTCACCGAACGCGACATAGCCTTGCTGGCATCACGGATGTCGTCATGCAGCAGGTCAGATATTTTTACGATTCCCATTTATACATACCGTAACGATTCATATATGAAACATATATTCTCATTTAACCGGCGCGCTGTCCATTTGTGGAAATGCCCGACGTTCCATTCAGGAATGTCTGGTATGCTCAAAATTCATGATGTGATCCGTGGCACATTTCTGGGTTTAATTGTATGATGAATGCGTTTCATCAAGGACTTTCACCATGAGCAAATCATTGAATATCATCTGGCAGTACTTGCGCGCATTCGTCCTGATTTACGCCTGTCTCTACGCCGGGATTTTCCTCGCGTCGCTGCTCCCTATCACCATTCCCGGCAGCATTATCGGAATGCTAATCCTGTTTGTGCTGCTGGCGCTGCAAATCCTGCCGGCAAAATGGGTCAACCCGGGCTGCTTCGTACTCATCCGCTATATGGCCCTGCTGTTCGTGCCTATTGGTGTCGGTGTGATGCAGTACTTTGATTTGCTCAAAGCCCAGTTCGGCCCCATTGTGGTGTCTTGTACGATAAGCACACTGGTGGTTTTCCTGGTCGTCAGCTGGAGTTCGCATCTGGTTCACGGCGAACGTAAAGTGGTTGGGGAGAAAACAAAAAAATGATGGCCAATATCTGGTGGTCGCTGCCGTTAACGCTGATTGTGTTTTTCGCCGCGCGTAAGCTTGCCGTTCGTTTTAAGATGCCATTGCTTAACCCGCTGCTGGTGGCAATGGTGGTGATTATTCCTTTTCTGCTGCTGACGGGTATCCCGTACGAACGCTATTTCGCCGGCAGCAAAATTTTAAACGACCTGCTGCAACCCGCCGTTGTGGCGCTCGCCTTTCCTTTATATGAACAGTTGCACCAGATCCGTGCGCGCTGGAAATCCATCATCACCATCTGTTTTATCGGCAGCCTGGTAGCGATGATCACCGGGACATCCGTTGCGCTGTTGATGGGGGCATCTCCGCAAATTGCTGCTTCAATCCTGCCTAAATCCGTCACCACGCCTATCGCGATGGCCGTGGGTGGCAGCATCGGCGGCATTCCGGCCATCAGCGCCATGTGCGTCATTTTCGTCGGTATCCTTGGCGCCGTGTTTGGCCACAGCCTGTTAAATGCCATGCGTATTCGCACCAAAGCAGCCCGTGGCCTGGCGATGGGGACAGCATCGCACGCTCTGGGTACCGCGCGCTGCGCTGAGATGGATTATCAGGAAGGTGCATTCAGCTCGCTGGCGCTGGTGATCTGCGGGATTATCACCTCCCTGATTGCGCCGTTCGTCTTCCCGATAATTCTGGCGGTTATGGGCTAAAATTTGCGATGCGTCGCGCAAATTTCATTTTGTTTTCATAAGTTGCATACATAATGAGAAGTGGATCACATATAAAGCCCTAACGGCTCCGTACACTACCGATCCATTAACCTTTATGAGGCATCGCCATGCATCCACGTTTTCAAGCCGCTTTCGCCCAGCTTGCAGAGAATTTGCAGTCAGCCCTGGCCCCGGTTCTGGCGGATGAGCATTTCCCCGCCCTGCTGACGGCAGAGCAAGTCACGACGCTTAAACAAGCGACGGGACTGGACGAAGACGCGCTGGCTTTCGCACTGTTGCCGCTGGCTGCCGCCTGCGCCCGCGCCGATCTCTCCCACTTCAACGTTGGTGCCATTGCACGCGGCGTAAGCGGAACCTGGTATTTCGGCGGGAATATGGAATTCCTCGGCGCGACCATGCAGCAAACGGTTCACGCAGAGCAGAGCGCCATCAGCCACGCCTGGCTTCGCGGCGAAACAGCGCTGAGCGCCATTACCGTTAACTACACCCCGTGTGGCCACTGTCGCCAGTTTATGAATGAACTGAACAGCGGTCTGCAACTGCGTATCAACCTGCCTGGCCGTGCACCGCACACGCTGGGGGATTACCTGCCAGACGCCTTCGGCCCGAAAGATCTCGACATCAAAACCCTGCTGATGGACGAACAGGATCATGGCTTTGCGCTTTCCGGTGATGCGCTGAGCGAAGCAGCAATCGCGGCCGCTAATAAAAGCCATACCCCGTACAGCAAATCGCCAAGCGGCGTTGCGCTTCAGTGTCGTGATGGCCGCATCTTTAGCGGCAGCTACGCTGAAAATGCGGCATTCAACCCAACGCTGCCACCTCTGCAAGGCGCACTGAACCTGCTGAGCCTGAACGGGTACGATTACCCTGACATCCAGCGTGCGATTCTGGCTGAAATTGCCGATGCGCCGCTGATCCAGTGGGATGCAACCGCCGCCACGCTGAAAGCGCTCGGCTGTACCACCATTGACCGCGTATTGCTGGCGTAATACTAAATGCGGGCAGAAATGCCCGCCCATCTGATGAAAAACCCCTCAGTTGAACCGCTGTTTCTTGCTCTTACCGGACGGGTAAAGTAGCCTGATTGAAATCTCATCTACGGAACGAGCCATCTGTATGTTAAAGCGCGTTTTTTACAGCCTGTCTGTCCTGGTCGGCATACTGCTGTTGACTGCGCTTGGCCTCGACCGCTGGATGAGCTGGAAAACCGCTCCTTACATCTTTGATGACCTGCAAGATTTACCTTACCGCCAGGTCGGCGTGGTGCTTGGCACCGCCAAATACTATCGCACCGGCGTGATCAATCAGTATTACCGTTACCGTATTCAGGGCGCGCTGAACGCCTACAACAGCGGCAAAGTGAATTACCTGCTGCTCAGCGGCGATAACGCTCTGCAAAGCTATAACGAGCCGGTGACGATGCGTAAGGATTTGATTGCTGCTGGCGTTGATCCGGCCGATATCGTGCTCGATTACGCCGGTTTCCGTACCCTCGACTCTATCGTGCGGACCCGCAAGGTTTTCGACACTAACGACTTCATCATTATTACCCAGCGGTTCCACTGCGAACGCGCGCTGTTTATCGCGCTGCATATGGGGATTCAGGCTCAGTGTTATGCCGTGCCATCACCAAAAGACATGCTTAGCGTGCGCGTGCGTGAATTCGGTGCCCGTTTTGGCGCACTGGCTGACCTGTACATATTCAAACGCGAACCGCGCTTCTTAGGCCCGCTGGTGCCGATCCCGGCGATGCACGAAGTGCCGGAAGATGCGCAGGGTTACCCGGCAGTCACGCCAGAGCAGTTGCTGGATGTTCAGCAGAAAAAAGAGAAAAAATAGTCCGCTTTTATTCTTTCTTTACGGCACTAGCCTCTCTTTTTATCCCTCCTTTACACCCGTCCTTTTAAGCTGAGTTCACTGCCGTTACGGCTTCATTAAAGAATGATTATGAACTCGATCATGAATGCTTTTTTCCTGAAAAATATCCGCCATTACTTCAGCTTTCCGGGTTTATCACTACCGGGGACACATAATTCCGGCCTCTATTTCGATGAGAAAATGTCGGCCATGAAGCGCACCTTTTCGGTGGAAGTGGCGGATTATCTGGAGCGTTATCCGCAGACAAAACACATTGACGTTTACCTGAACGATATCAATGGCATTATGCGTGGTAAGCGGCTTTCAGTGGATAACATGCTGAGTCTCGAGAACGGCTGTTATTTTCCTCTCTCGGTCTATTCGATGGATCAGAAAGGGAAGATTGCCGCACCGCTTGATGATGAGCCAGACTGGCTATGCGTTCCGGTTGCCGGTTCCCTGCGCCCTTCTTTGCACGATCCACAGCACAGCGCGCAGATCCTGTTGACGATGAAAGACAGTAACGGGGAAAGCTGTCCGTTTGAACCCCGCGTGATATTGCAGAACGTCCTCGAACGCTTCCACCAGCACGGGCTTTTCCCGGTGATTGCGCCGGAAGTTGAATTCTATCTGACAGGGAGCGGCGCCCTGGATCCGCAAAATCAGGGCTGTTTTCAAATGGACACCTCAACGGCACACGCGGCGCTTTTTGATGAACTGGAACAGCTGGCACAAAGCCAGCATATCTCACTCACCGGGATCGTCGCTGAGGCTGAATCTGGTCAGTTCGAACTGAACCTCAGGCACAGTCATCGGGTGGTTGAGACGTGCGATAACGTGCTGGCATTACGCCGTTTGACCCGTTTTGTCGCCGAAAAAAACGGTCTTCAGGCCAGCTTTATGGCTAAACCCTTTAGCCTTCTGTCCGGCAGCGGTCTGCATTTCCATTTCAGTCTGAATAATATTCATGGCGAAAACGTGTTTGCCTCACCCGCTGAGGAACTCAATGGCATGATGCGTTTATGTCTCGCAGGCCAGCTGGCGCTGATGCCCGCATCCATCGCCATTCTTGCGCCAGGTGTTAACGGGTTCCGCCGTTTGCGTAAAAACCTGACCGAGCCACTATTCAATTCCTGGGGCTATAACACCCGCTCTGCCGCGCTACGCATCCCCTGCTCGGACGAAGGCAATAGGCGTATTGAATATCGGCTGGCGGGTGCAGATGCCAATCCCTATCTGGTGGTCGCTACCATCCTGACCGGTATGTTGTATGGGCTGGAAAACATCGATGAGCAAGATTTACCTGAACCGCAACATGATGAACCTGTACTCCCGCTTTTCCAGCAGCACGCTATCGAGGCATTTTCCGGCAACCAATATTTGATTGATAGCCTGGGCGAGGCCTTTTCACAGCAGTGGATTGCCTGCAAACTTTCTGAGCTGGAGGGGTTTGAACGTATCGTTACCGAACAAGAATTGACGCTTGCCTGAAATAAAAAAGCCCGCTCAGAGAGCGGGCCAGATAATGCAGAGCGTGTTTATTTCTTACGGGCGTATTTCAGTGAATCCAGCGCAACCGCGAAGATAATGATTGCGCCTTTGATGATGTACTGCCAGTACGGGTTTACGCCGATATATGTCAGACCGTAGTTGATAACGGTGAAGATGATTACACCGGTTACCACGCCGAGCACCGTACCCACGCCGCCGCTGAAGGAAACGCCGCCGACCACGCACGCTGCAATCGCATCCAGTTCGTACATGAAGCCGAGGTTGTTGGTTGCAGAGCCGATACGGCCCGCTTCCAGCATCCCGCCGAAGGCGTAGAACACGCCAGACAGGGCATAAATCATCAGCAGGTTCAGAGCCACGTTTACGCCAGAGACTTTCGCCGCTTCCGGGTTACCGCCGATTGCGAAGATGTTCTTACCAAAACGGGTTTTGTTCCACAGAACCCAGACGAAGGCCACCGCAATCAATGCATAGAAGGTGATATATGACAGGCGGAAGCTGCCCAGCGCGATAAACCCTTGCGTAAAGGTCGAGAAGCCGCTGTCGAAGCCTGAAATTGGGGACGCACCGACGAAGTCGTAGTACAGGGAGTTGATACCGTAAACGATGATCATCGTACCTAAGGTGGTGATGAATGGTGTCACGTTCAGGTAAGCAATGATGATGCCGTTAATCAGGCCAATGATGGCACCGATGGCACACACAATCAGGATCACCACGAAAATCGGCATGGTTGCCATTTCCGGGAACACTTTGTTGGCGTTTTCCATCGACTGCAACATGGTTGCGGCGATAACCGCGGCAAGGCCAACCTGACGCCCTGCGGAAAGGTCAGTACCCTGGGTCACAATCAGACCTGCCACGCCGAGTGCGATAATAATACGCACGGAAGACTGGGTCAGAATGTTACTCAAGTTCAGCAGGCTTAAGAACGTAGGGTCCTGGAAAATGATAATGGCCAGTAACACTAAAAGAACAACGTAAATACCGCCGTCTTTCAGATAAGTGAGAAAACTTTTTTTATTTAACGCACTCATGAGGAGCCCCTGATCTTAAAGGTGCAAAGACGCAAGACGGAGAATTTCGTTTTGCGTTGTCGTTTTGGTGTCAACAATACCGGCAACGAGACCATTGCTCATAACCAGAATACGATCTGTGATCCCTAACAATTCCGGCATTTCGGAAGAAATAATAATGATCCCTTTATTCTTTTTAGCCAGTTCAGCAATCAGCTGATAAATCTCAAACTTTGCGCCCACATCGATACCGCGGGTTGGTTCATCCAGCATCAGAATTTCTGGCTGGGTTAATAACCAACGACCGATAATCACTTTCTGCTGGTTACCACCTGACAGAGAGCCGATTTGTGTACGGTGGCCTGGCGTTTTAACACGCATGGAGTCAATAACCCATTGGGTATCACTCTTCATGCGGGAATTATCCAGCAGACCGACTTTATTCTTATAATTACGAATATTCGAAATTAACGAGTTAAAGTTAATATCCAGATAAGCGTAAATACCGGTAGAACGACGCTCTTCCGTCACCAGCGCAAAACCGTGGTTAATGGCTTCGTTGGCGTTGTGGTTGTTAATTTTCTTACCGTGCAGCGTAATGGTGCCGTCAGCTTTTTCGCGGATACCAAACAGGGTTTCCACGATATCGGTACGTTTAGCACCGACCAGCCCTGCAATCCCCAGAATTTCGCCTTTATGCAGGTCGAAGGAGACATCGCGAATGGACGGCTGACGCAATGAGGTCAGGTTACGCACCTCGAGGATCACTTCACCCGGCTTGTTCTCACGGTCCGGGAAGCGCTGGTTCAGCGAACGGCCAACCATCATGGCGATGATTTTGTCCATGTCCAGCCCTTCGAGCGGCTGAGTGGCAATCCACTGGCCGTCACGCAGGATGGTGATTTCATCGCACAGCTGGAAGATCTCTTCCATTTTGTGCGAGATATAGACAATACCGCAGCCGCGATCTTTGAGTTTACGAATAATGGTAAAAAGGTGGTTAACCTCTTTTTCCGTTAATGACGATGTTGGTTCATCCATGATGACGATTTTTGCATCATAGGAGAACGCTTTTGCAATTTCGATCATCTGCATCTGGGATACCGATAATGTACCGACGCGGGCGCGCGGATCGATATCAATATCCAGCTCATCGAAAATGGCTTTGGTGTCGCGATACATTTTATCCTGATCGACAAACACACCTTTAGTTGGATAACGACCCAACCACATATTATCCATTACCGAGCGTTGCAGTACCAGGTTCAATTCCTGGTGAACCATCGAGATACCGTTTTCCAGTGCTTCTTTAGCCGAATGGAAATCGATCTCTTTCCCCTGAAAAAGAATGCTGCCAGAATCTTTTTGATAGATCCCAAAAAGACATTTTAATAATGTTGATTTCCCTGCACCGTTTTCACCCATCAAGGCATGAATAGAGTGAGGACGAACTTTTAAATTAACATTATCGAGTGCCTTAACACCGGGAAAAGACTTGTTGACACCGGTCATTTCCAACAAGTATTCACCGGACGACTGAGTATTTGTGCTGACCATAATTATACCTTGTTGGCCTCGCATATCGCGTTATAAAAGGGCGCAACGAATTGCGCCCAGTGGAGACAGTACTAATGACTTATTTACCGATAAACTCAGCCAGGTTGGACTGGTCTACGCCCACGTATGGAACGCGAACGATTTTGTTTTCAATCTTCCAGTTGGTGCCATCAGCTGCACCTTTACCGTCGGCCAGGTTTTTCGCCAGATCGAAGGTGGCTTTCGCCTGGTTGTTAGCATCGTTCAGAACGGTACCGGCCATTGCGCCAGATTTAACCAGCGCCAGAGCTTCTGGCAGGGCATCCACACCGAACACAGGAATGGAAGATTTGTTGTGTGCTTTCAGCGCTTCTACTGCACCCATTGCCATCGCATCGTTGTTGGCGATAACCACTTCGATTTTGTTAGCATTTGGGCCAGACAGCCACGCGTCCATCTTATCTTTCGCCTGAGCGGTATCCCACATTGCGGTATCTAACGCCAGCTGCTGAGTTTTCAGGCCTTTCTCGTTCAGTTCTTTGATAACGTAAGTGGTACGTGCTTCAGCATCCGGGTGGCCTGGTTCGCCTTTCAGCAGAACGAACTGGATCTGACCATCTTTGTTCAGGTCCCAGTTAGGGTTTGCCGCCCAGTGTTTAGCAATCAGATCGCCCTGGATAATACCGGACTCTTTAGAGTCAGTACCCACGTAAAACGCCTTGTCATAGCTGTCCAGCGCTTTGCGAGAAGGTTCTTTGTTGAAGAAAACGATTGGCACATTCTGGCCACGCGCTTTCTCGATAACTGTGCCTGCCGCAGCTGGGTCAACCAGGTTGATGGCCAGTGCTTTCACGCCTTTCGCCAGCAGTACGTCGATCTGATCGTTCTGCTTGGACTGGTCGTTCTGGGAGTCATTCATCAGCAGCTGAACGTCTGGCGCTGCTTTAGCATCTTTCTCGATAGCTTTACGCACAACAGACATAAAGTTGTCGTCGTATTTATAGATTGTCACACCAATACGGGTATCCGCAGCGTGCGCTGTTGCACCAAAAAGCATACTTGCCATAACAGCAGACAGAGTCAACACCTTCTTATTCATGGTATCTCCGGTTTTTTTATGCAGGGTAGTTCTTGTGAATAACGGTCGGCGGGCAGGTGTTAAGAAAACGTTACTGACAGCCGAAGTTCACTTATAAAATTTCTATCTTCCGTGTTCGGTAACGCTCCAGAAATGCGTTTTATTGGTTGTTTGCGGCACTTTGGCTATAGTGAAAGTGATTAATCACCGTTACATAGCGTTTCAGCTCCTAAAACGCTGACATCATAGTAAGCGCCTTGTTAAGATACTGTGAATTTACTCACAGATTGAAAACGGTTACATCGACCTGCGTAATCAGTTAGTGATCGGAACCACAGTTTGCCGAATAGATACCGAATGGCGACGCACTAAAGTCGGCATGAAACAGTGTGTTGCTCCCGGATCCAGCTGCCCTGCCGCGCCTTGTAACGCCAGCTCAGTAGCCAGTTTTGCCATTGACGCAATCGGGTAACGCACCGTGGTCAGCTGCGGATCGGTGTAACGGGCAATCGGGATGTCGTCAAAGCCAATCAGCGACAAATGCTGTGGCACCGCAATACCGTTGTCTTTCAGCGCCGTAAGCGCACCCGCCGCCATGTTATCGTTGTAAGTAAAGACCGCAGAAAGCTGAAGATTGCGTCCCAGCAGTTCGACCATCGCAGCTTCCCCACCCTGCATATCCGGCGAGCCCGTACCCACCCAGCTTTCCAGAGGTGTAATGCCGTGCTCTTTCAGCGCCCGCTGCCAACCTTCACGGCGCATCGCATCGTCTTCAATATGATGGCTGGACGCCAAAAAGCCGATGCGCTGATGGCCATTGTTAATCAGCATCCGCGTGGCCATCATGGCACCGCTGATGTTATCCAGCCCGACACAACGGTGGGCGTAACCCGGCACAATTCGGTTGATCAGCACCATGCCAGGGATCTGCTCCATAAACCCGGCCAGCTCCTCGTCGCTCAAAGCTTTTGAGTGAACAATCAAGGCGTTACATCTCTGGCGGATCAGAACTTCAATCGCATGACGCTCTTTTTCAGCCTCGTGGTAGCTATTGCCGATCAGCACATACTTCTGGTGCTGCTGTGCGACAACATCGACCGCTTTAACCAGCGCGCCAAAGAATGAGTCCGATACGTCCATCACCACCACACCAATAGTGTCACTGACCTGGGTGGCTAACGCCTGGGCATTGGCATTCGGCCTGTATCCCAGCTGCGTGACGGCTTTCATCACGGCTTCACGGGTTTCAGGGCTGACCAGCGCGCTGTTATTCAGCACGCGCGAGACAGTAGCAACAGAAACGCCCGCCAGGCGGGCGACGTCACGAATGGTGATCATATTCACCATCCTTAATAGGATTGCAGCAACTCACAGACACCCCCTGTGTTAAGCAAGGTGGTTATTTTGGCAGCGAGAGAAAGGGGACTACGTGAAGAAGCTCACACGGATGAAAACGTTTACATCCGTTTTGTTAATGATTGTGATCCAGATCGTTATCTGGATGTATTACTCAATGATACACCCGAAGCATGTGCGGTTAATTGCCGCCATAGCCATTCCAGTGGTCCCTGGCGGAAATAACGCAGCCAGATAACCGAAAACGCCACATTGACGACCCAGACCGGAATAACAAACGCCAGCAGTTCGAGTCGGTCGAATTTCATAAACAGACCAAAACGATAGAAAAGCGTGGTGCAAATCAGGGTTTGCAGGATGTAATTGCTCAGCGCCATTCGCCCAACACAGGCAACAGCACTCACTAACCAGAAGCGGCACAGCTGTGGCCAGAAGCCATAAATTAGCGCCGCATAGCCAATGGTCTGGAACGGTGCGCCAAGCTCGCGTGGCACCTGGAGCAGGAAGGCACACCAGCGGTAATTCCAGTCGAGATGCCACTGCATCACGATAGCCGGAACGTTAATTAGCACGCCAATTGCCACCAGCCCGGCCCCGACACGGCGATAATGGCGAAGGCTGAATTCACCTTTCAGCCAGCCCGTTCGCATCAGCGAGGCCCCCATCAGCATCATTCCCGCCAGCTGCCAGCCGTACTGCGCCCCCAGCGCCAGAAGATTGTCACCGAGCATATCTGCCCGGTTGCTAATGGCTTCCGCGCCGCCTTTCAGCTTCCAGAACTGTTCATACTGGAGGTTAGCCGCATCCGGGATCCACGACCGATTGGTGGCGTCGCCCGAAATCATCCCCAGCAGGATCAGCACGCCAATGCCCATGAGATACAGCATCACGCCGGTGTTAAAGAGGCTTTTCACGCTGTGCGCATCGCGGATCAGTCGCCAGCAGATTAAGCCGACTAACCCATAAGCCAACAGAATATCGCCGTCCCAGAAAAGCAGGCCGTGGATGAAACCAAGAATCACTAACAGAGTCAGACGTGACTGTATCCAGCGCGTACCGCGCTTTAACAGTAACTGAAGACCCGCACCAAACAGCAGTGCGAAGAGGGTGAGGAATTTAACCTGGGCGAAAAGATCGAGGAACGCCCATGTCCAGGCATCGCTACGGGTGATGTCACCGTACCACGCCGGGTTGAGATAAGCGGCCTTTGGCAAACCAAAGGCGCTGATATTAAGCAGCAGGATACCGAGAATGGCGACGCCGCGAACAAAATCGAGCGTGACATTTCGCTCCATGTACCCTGCCCTGCCTGATTAGTTGTGGTGACGCACCGCGCGCAGGAACTCCTGGCGAGTGTTCTGGCTGGATTTAAACAGGCCACCCAGAGACGTGGTCGTGGTCGCGCTGGTTGCATCACGAACGCCGCGTGCTTTCACACAGTAGTGAACCGCATCGATAGACACCGCCACGTTATTGGTCCCCAGCAGCGTTTGCAGCGCAGTCAGGATCTGTTGCGTCAGACGCTCCTGTACCTGCGGGCGCTGGGCAAAGAAGCGCACGATACGGTTGATTTTAGACAGACCAATCACCGTATCTTTCGGAATGTAGGCTACGGTCGCTTTACCGTCGATGGTGACGAAGTGATGCTCGCAGGTGCTGGTCAGCGTAATGTCACGAACCGTTACCATCTCATCAACCTTCATCTTGTTTTCGATAACGGTGATTTTCGGGAAGTTAGCGTAGTCCAGACCTGAGAAGATCTCATCGACATACATTTTCGCGATGCGGTGAGGGGTTTCCATCAGGCTGTCATCGCTCAGATCGAGATTCAGCAATTGCATAATCTCGGTCATATGGCCAGAAATCAGACGTTTACGTGTTTCATTGTCCATCTCCTGAACGGGTGGACGCAGAGGTGTTTCAAGGCCGCGCGCAAGCAGGGCTTCATGAACCAGGGCAGCTTCTTTACTGAGTGATGACATTTATTTTCTCCCGCAGGTGTGGCTGTCTTCTGCCCTCGTTGTGGCAAAAGTGTGCGCTCATTGTGCGTGAGGCGGCGCACATAATCCAGTATTCACGACGATAATTATTGCAATTGCTGTTGCCTTTCAGCCTGACGGTTCCAGACTAACGCGCCGCCGATAAACAGCGCAATACCCGCAAGCCCTAACGCAGGCTCCAACTGATGCAAAATCCAGGTCGATAATGCCGAGGTCACGGGACCAACAAGTTGCCCGACCGCATAGCCTGTGGTGAGCAGCCCGGCCATATAACGCGTATGCTGAGGTGCCAGTTCCCGGCCATACAACAGAGAAAGCTGAACGGCACACAGGAACCCGCCGCCCACCAGCAATCCGCCCAGCAATAACCCCGCGATACCCGGCACCAGCCAGGCCGCCAATACACCGACACCCTGCAACCACAGCACAACGGCCAGCCTGCGGTTAGAAGATGAGAAGTGACGCAACATAATGCTGAGCCCAATCCCCACCACGGATGCCGCGCCAAACAGCGGCCAGACAAACTGCGCAAACAGGCTGCCCGGGAAACGCGCGACCGCCATTTGCGATAAAAATGTCGCCGGGAGGATATACCCAAAGCCCGCCAGACTATAGCTCCAGACCAGACGCCGCAGATTGGTGGTCAGTACCAGCGGTTCAGGCGCCGTCTCAGGGCGGTGAAGCTGGCCGCCACGGGGAAGATAGCGCGCCACCAGCGTCACCAGGATCAGCGCCAGTACACCATAAATCTGCCATGCAGCACCCGCCGGGATCGCCCTGCTCTGAATATAGACCGCCAGCAAGCCGCTGAGGGCGATACCCGCGCCAGGCCCAGCAAACACCGCCGCACTCAGCCCAGGTTTACCCAGATAACCCAGCCGCTCGTTGGTCCACGCGGCAATGAGCACCATTGACCAGCCGCTCATGCAACCGATAGCAAACCGCAGCACGCCGTGAACAAGGGCATTATCCGCAACGGCCGACAGCAACGTCAGCGCAACTGCGCCAGTAATGCCGACCCAGAGCCGCAGCTCAACGAAACGATGCGCTCGCATGGCATCCCAGGCCCCAGCCAGATAGCCGAGGTAGTTCATCGCCGCCACCAGCCCGGCGCTCGTCAGCGTAAGTTGTCCGTCCGCAATCATCAGCGGCACCTGCGGGGTGAAGGCGAAGCGCCCAATCCCCATCGCAACGACCAGAACGACAAATCCGCTGAGCGCAATACGCAGCGCCATGACCACTCCAATTGTTAAAAATAAGTTAATTTATGATGCAGTATCTTGCCGCTAAGCGGAAGTGAAAGTTACTCACAGGTAAATGAAAACTCTGTATTATGGGTTTAATGAATATCACTTCGTATAAGGAGCCTTGCATGGAACTGCTCGAAGAGCACCGTTGTTTTGAAGGTCGACAGCAGCGCTGGCGGCACGACTCCACCGTACTGAACTGCGCCATGACGTTCAGCATTTTCCTGCCACCTACAGAAGAAGGAGCGAAACCACCCGTTCTTTTCTGGCTGTCGGGTTTAACCTGTAACGACGAAAACTTCACCACCAAAGCGGGTGCGCAGCGCATTGCCGCTGAACTGGGCATTGCCCTGGTAATGCCGGACACCAGCCCGCGCGGTGAGGATGTTGCCGATGACGCCGGATACGACTTAGGCAAAGGCGCAGGCTTCTATCTGAACGCCACCGAGCAGCCGTGGGCCAGCCATTACCGCATGTATGATTATGTCCGTGACGAGCTGCCAGCATTGATTCAGGCCGAGTTTGCGGTCAGCGACCGTTGCGCTATCAGCGGTCATTCGATGGGCGGACATGGCGCGCTGATCATGGCGCTAAAAAATCCAGGTAAGTTCACCAGCGTTTCAGCATTTGCACCTATTGTGAATCCAACGCACGTGCCGTGGGGGCAGAAAGCCTTTACGCAGTATCTGGGGAATGATGCCGAAAAATGGCAGGCATGGGATAGCTGTGCACTGCTGTTGGCCAGCAATGCTGAAAATGCGATCCCGACGCTTATCGATCAGGGTGATGCCGATCAGTTCCTGGCCGGACAGCTACAGCCTGCGGTGTTTGCTGAAGCGGCACGCCAGAAAGACTGGCCGCTGACGCTGCATATTCAGCCTGGGTACGATCACAGCTATTACTTTATTGCGTCCTTTATTGAGGATCATCTCCGCTTCCATGCGGAGCATTTGTTCGGATAAGTGCCCTTGATTGCCGGGTGGCGGCTGCGCCTTACCCGGCCTACATTAGTGGGTCTTGTAGGCCCGGTAAGCGAAGCGCCACCGGGCATCAAAGCGACATTAGAACTTATAATCCACGCCCACAAAGTAACGACGACCATCTTCCGTGTAGCTGTAATCGTCACGGCTCAGGTCTTTATCCAGCAGGTTCTGCACGCCGGCACGCAGCTTCACGCTTTTCGTTGCCTGCCATGCCGCGCCGGTGTTCCAGATAACATAGCCACCCGGTGTCGCTTCGCCCGACGTCAGCGCACGCTTCTCACCGGTGTAGTTCCCCTGCACATAGAACGACCAGTCCTGCGTTGCCTTCCAGTCAACGGTACCATTGGCGGTGTGGAACGGCAGTTCGGACAACGGTTTATTACCGCCGTTGCTGATATCACGGCCATCGTTATAGGTGTAATTCAGCGTCACTTTCCAGTCTTCTGCCACCGGGAACTTCAGCTCTGTTTCTACCCCACGGATACGAGCCTTATTGACGTTGTAATAACGGAAAATAGGTTCGCCGTCGGCGTTCAGCCCGACATAGTTCGGGTAACTCTGAGCCTGATTGACGTTAGCCGTGCGGCTAATGCTGATCCGATCATCCACGTCGTTCTGGAACGTGGTAATGCTGGCCTGCACGCCTTCTAACCAGCCCTCTTCTCCGCTGTAGTACAGCCCGAGCTCGAAGCTTTCGCTGGTTTCCGGTTTCAGGTCCGGGTTACCCACAATTTCACAGGCACCACGGCATGAACCCGTCACCCAGTCCGGGCTAAGTTGCAGCAGCGATGGCGCTTTAAATGCGGTTGCCCAGCCCCCTTTCACCGTAACGGTATCGGTCGCGTTGTAGACCAGATAGGCACGCGGGCTCCAGTGATCGCCGTAGGTTTCATGGTCATCCATACGGATGCCGGTGGTCAGCGCCAGCGGTTCAAAGATGCGCCATTCGTCTTCCAGGAAGAGCGCATACTGGCTCGCAGACGTCGCGCTGCTGGAGCCGCCCGTCAGGTTAACCGGATCTTTCAGCTTGTCGTGACGCCACTCCCCGCCGAAGGTCAGAAACTGGTTGATCTCAGACAGCGGCAACACGTATTTACCGTCAACAGAATTGCTTTCGGACGTGATAGTGCCAGTGTTCCCCGGGTTCTTGTTATCCACTTTTTCGCCGTAGAATTTGAGCTCGCTATTGCCCATCCCCCAGCGGCCATTGTGGCTCAAGGAGTAGTTTTGGCGCTCCAGGCGGTTCTGGTCCAGCGAGTCGGAGTCACGATCCTGGCGATCGAAGCCATAGCCCGCGGTGAAGTCATGATTTTCATTTGGCGTCCAGGCGAACTCAACGTTGGCATCGCGGCTGGTGAAGCCCTCAATACGCGGCGTTTCCCCGGAGGCAGACGTGGAAGATTCTTGCTGGTCGTCTTTTTCGCGCTTAGACAGGCTACCGTAGGCTTTCAGCCCCAGAACGCCGTCCACCAGTGGACCACTGGTATAGAACTGGCCGTTGTAGGTGTCACCACGATCGCGGTGTTCCTGAATAGTGGAATCCGCACTCAGGGTTCCCGTCCATTTCTGGCCGATTTTTTTGGTGATGATGTTCACCACTCCGCCCAGGGCATCAGAGCCGTACAGCGAAGACATCGGCCCACGCACCACTTCGATGCGCTCGATGGCATCCACCGGTACCCAGTTCAGGTCAAAATCGTTGTGACGGAAAACCGCATTGCGAGAGTTCACGCGTTTTCCATCGACCAGGATCAGCGTATAGCTGCTGTCCAGGCCACGGATGCTGACCCCTTTACGGTTATCCCCTTCGTTGGTGAGCTGTACGCCTGGCACGTCCTGTAACACATCTTTCAGGTTCTGGACGGGTTTACGCTGCAAATCCTCCTGAGTAATGACGCTGATACTGGCCGGGGCGTCTTTCAGGTTTTGCTCGGTAGCGGCGGCCGTCACCACCATTGTGTCGCCGGATTCGGCTGCGATGACAGGCAGTGCCAGGGACATTGCGGACGCACAAAGTCCTCCCCTGACGAAGGGATTTAACCTAAACATTCCATATCTCCATGAGGTAACTACAACTAAATCAAATAATTATTGCTCGCAATGCCTTGCTACCCGCCCGCATCTCCGGCTGGTCGGGTTCCTGCTTATTTTTCCGTAACGATAAAGCAAACGATAACTATTATCAATTTAATTGTTAAGAAATATATCTGTTCTTCATAATGTGGAGATAAAAAAACCCGCTCGGTTGAGCGGGTTAAAAAGAGAGGAAGTGCGATTATTTTTTAAATCGTTCCGGGAAATCCATTTCGCTGTAGCGAACGAATTGGGTTCCTTTCGTCAGTTTGTAACCAAACCAGATGACCAGGAACAGCGGGATACCAATGTACGTGGCCGTTACTGCGCCCCAGTCAATGGTGTCCGCAAGGAAGGCTTCATAGTTCTGACCAAGGGTAATAATCAGGCACAGAATGAAAGCGAAAATCGGCCCCAGCGGGAAGAAACCAGAACGGTACGGCAGGTTGTTAATGTCATGACCCTGCATCACATACCCGCGACGGAAGCGGTAGTGGCTGATAGCAATCCCCAGCCAGGCGATGAAGCCCGTCATACCGGAGGTGTTAAGCAGCCACAGGTAGACCGTCTGGTTACCAAACATCGAGGTCAGGAAGCACAGACCCGCAATCACAGTGGTCGCATACAGCGCGTTACGCGGTACGCCGCCACGGGACAATTTCGCAAAGATGCGCGGCGCTTTACCATCGCACGCCAGGGTGTAGAGCATACGGGTTGAGGCGTACATACCTGAGTTACCCGCAGACAGCACCGCGGTCAGGATAACGGCATTCATCACCGCAGCCGCAGAGAGCAGACCCGCGTGCTGGAAGACCAGCGTAAACGGACTCACGCTGATGTCTTTCACATCGTTACGCAGCAGGTTCGGATCGGTGTAAGGAATGATCAGGCTGATAATCAGAATAGCGAATACATAGAACAGCAGGATACGCCAGAACACCTGACGCACCGCGCGCGGAATGTTCTTCTCTGGATCTTCAGATTCACCTGCGGCGATACCGATAAGTTCTGTCCCCTGGAAGGAGAAGCCGACAATCATCGCCACGCCAATCATGGCTGAAAGCCCGCCCGCGAACGGCGCATCGCCAATCGACCAGTTGCTCCATCCCGCAGGTTCAGCACCTTTGAAAATACCGACGATCATTGCCACACCGACAACGATAAAGATAATGACGGTCGCCACTTTAATCAGAGAGAACCAGTATTCTGCTTCACCAAAACCGCGAACAGAGATGTAGTTCAGCAGGAAGATGACGCACAGGAAGAGTGCACTCCAGATCCAGCCCGGCGTATCCGGGAACCACCAGTTCATGACCAGCTGTGCAGCCACCAGGTCCACGGCGATGGTTACCGCCCAGTTGTACCAGTAGTTCCAGCCCAGCGCGAAGCCAAAGCCTTCTTCAACGTATTTTTGACCGTAGGTTGAAAACGAACCTGACACTGGCATGTATGCCGCCAGTTCGCCCAGACTGGTCATCAGGAAGTACACCATCAGGCCAATCAGGATATAAGAAAAGAGTGCCCCACCCGGGCCTGCCGCGGAAATCGTTGCGCCAGAGGCAACGAAAAGACCTGTACCGATAGAACCGCCGATGGCGATCATCGTCAGGTGACGCGCCTTAAGTTCGCGACGTAGCGCGGGCGCTTCTGTGGTTTTAATTTCTGAAACCATGTGAAAATGCTGTCCATTTAATAAATGAGGCGCGATTGTAACAGACGATAAGCGTTCCTTCTGGCAGAAATGCCCAGTTATAAGAGACCTTCATGACTCGGCCTGGATTATAAGTAACGCAAAAAAAGGCAGGATAAAAAGAGGCCCATCCCCGGCCCGCGATGCACCACCGGGGAGAGAATTCAGATGTCGCAGTAACGCAGAAAACGCTGGAGCGAGCTGGAAAGATGCTTCTGGCGATGGTGAATGCACCACAGAGTTCGCACCAGTTTAGGCAGCGGCACCGGAATTTCGACCAGCGTGCCGGATTCGAGCTGTTCCGCAATCACGCGACGGGAGAGGCAGCTGATCCCTAATCCGTGGCGCACCGCGTGTTTGATAGCCTCGGAATTCCCCAGCTCCATTCCCAGCTGAAACTGCGGCAGATGGGATAACAGCAGGTAATCAACAATTTCGCGCGTCCCGGAGCCGTGTTCACGTAAGATCCACTGCGCCTGAGCCAGACGCTCCAGGGTTACCTCTCCTTCTAATAAAGAAGAAGCAGGAGACGCAAACACTACCAGCTCATCTTCCAGCCAGGGTTCAGCAATCACATCCACATTATGACAAGGCCCTTCAATCAGGCCGATGTCCACGCGGAAATCGATCACCGCATTAATCACATCCTGACTGTTTCCCACGCTCATCTCCAACGGCAAAGTGGGGAAATCACGGCGATAGCGGGCAATCACTTCCGGGAGAATGTAGTTACCAATGGTACTGCTGGCGTAAACGCGGATCGCGCCGTTGTCTTCGCGGAAAAGCTGCTCGATTTCTGTTGCCTGCTCCAGTAACGCCAGTGCGCGCGGATAAAGCAGACGGCCGTGCTCGTTCACCACCAGGCGCTTCCCTACCCTGTCGAAGAGCTGAACGCCAAGCTGCCCTTCAAGATCGGTCAACGCTGCACTGACCGCAGACTGAGACAAAGCCAGCATCTGCGAAGCCTGGGTTGTTGACCCGCTTTTCAGCACTTCGGCAAAAACTTCCAGCTGACGCAATGTAATGTGCATGGTTGCTTACCACTTATAAAGATTAATTATAAATATATAATCAATTTTATTTTTAAGCCAGACCGCCGTAACCTTTTAGCCAGATAAAGGAGAAGGTTATGACAGAACTCACCCTACAGAATCATCGTACAGTGTGGCACTTCGTGCCCGGTCTTGCGCTCAGTGCCGTTATCACTGGCGTGGCATTATGGGGCGGCAGTATTCCGGCGGTTGCTGGCGCAGGTTTCAGCGCATTAACGCTGGCCATTTTGCTTGGTATGGTCGTCGGGAATACCGTCTACCCGCATATCTGGAAATCCTGCGATGGCGGCGTCATCTTCGCCAAGCAACATCTGCTGCGTCTGGGGATTATCCTGTATGGCTTCCGCCTGACCTTTTCGCAGATTGCAGATGTCGGCGTCAGCGGTATCGCCATCGATGTGCTCACGCTGACCAGCACCTTTTTACTGGCCTGCTTTATCGGGCAGAAAGTTTTCGGGCTGGATAAACAGACCAGCTGGCTTATCGGTGCGGGCAGCAGTATTTGTGGTGCCGCCGCCGTGCTGGCAACCGAGCCAGTGGTTAAGGCTGAATCCAGCAAAGTGACCGTGGCCGTGGCGACCGTTGTGATCTTCGGTACGCTGGCGATATTCCTTTACCCGGCCATGTATCCGCTGGTCGCCCACTGGTTTACGCCTGAAACCTATGGCATCTACATTGGTTCAACCATGCATGAAGTTGCCCAGGTCGTGGCCGCGGGTCATGCCATTAACCCGGATGCAGAGAACGCGGCGGTGATTGCCAAGATGCTGCGCGTAATGATGCTGGCACCGTTCCTGATTATCCTGGCCGCTCGTGTTAAACAGCTGGCTCCGGCGGGCAACAACCAGAAAAGCAAAATCACGATCCCGTGGTTCGCCATTCTGTTCATTGTGGTGGCGGTGTTTAACTCCTTCCATCTGCTGCCTAAAGCCGTGGTTGATATGCTGGTTACGCTGGATACGGTTTTACTGGCGATGGCAATGGCGGCGCTGGGTGTCACCACCCACGTTAGCGCACTGAAAAAAGCCGGTGCTAAGCCGCTGCTGATGGCGCTGGTGCTCTTTATCTGGCTGATTGTGGGCGGCGGTACAATTAACCTGGTCGTTCACAGTTTGATGGCATAAACCACCTCGTCCTTCTCCTGTTAACCCGCTATCATAAGCATTTCGGGTTAACAGGAGTTCTTGTATGAAATATGTTGGAGCGCACGTAAGCGCTGCCGGTGGCCTTGCGAATGCCGCCATTCGTGCTGCTGAAATCGACGCGACCGCATTCGCTCTGTTCACCAAGAACCAGCGCCAGTGGCGCGCCGCCCCGCTCACCCGTGACGTCATTGATGATTTCAAAGCCGCCTGTGAGAAATATCACTTCGGGCCGGGCCAGATCCTTCCCCACGACAGCTATCTGATTAACCTCGGTCATCCGGTTGAAGAGGCACTGGAGAAATCCCGTGAAGCCTTCCTCGATGAAGTGCAGCGCTGCGAACAGCTTGGCCTGACGCTGCTGAACTTCCACCCGGGCAGCCACCTGACGCAAATAGATGAAGATGCTTGCCTGGCGCGGATTGCGGAATCCATCAACATTACGCTGGATAAAACCAAAGGCGTGACGGCGGTTATCGAAAATACCGCCGGTCAGGGCAGTAACCTCGGGTTTAAGTTCGAGCATCTGGCGGCCATTATCGACGGCGTGGAAGACAAGACTCGCGTCGGTGTGTGTATTGATACCTGCCACGCCTTCGCTGCCGGTTACGATCTGCGCACTCTCGAAGAGACCAAAAAGACCTTCGACGAATTCGAGCGCATTGTCGGCTTTAAATACCTGCGCGGGATGCACTTAAACGATGCCAAAAGCGCCTTTGGCAGCCGTGTTGACCGCCATCACAGTCTGGGCGAAGGCAATATCGGTCATGACGCTTTCCGCTTTATCATGCAGGACGCCCGGTTTGATGGTATCCCGATGGTGCTGGAAACCATTAACCCGGATATCTGGGCAGAAGAGATAGCCTGGCTGAAAGCACAGCAGACTGATAAGGCGGTTGCGTAATAATGAACGACAGAGAGAAGCAGATACTCAAGATCCTGCGTCGTAATCCTCTTATCCAGCAAAATGAGATCGCCGATATTTTGCAGATCAGCCGCTCGCGCGTAGCGGCACATATCATGGATTTGATGCGCAAAGGGATGATCAAAGGGAAGGGTTATATCCTGACCGAGCAAGAGTACTGTGTGGTGGTCGGTGCGATTAACATGGATATTCGTGGCGTAGCGGATATCCACTATCCACAGGCGGCGTCGAACCCCGGGAACATTCAATGCTCTGCGGGCGGCGTGGGTCGCAACATCGCGCACAACCTGGCCCTGCTGGGGCGCGATGTGCATTTAATCTCCGCCGTAGGCAGCGATTTTTACGGCGAAACCCTGCTGGAGCAGACCCGCCAGGCTGGAGTGAATATCTCCAGCTGCATCCGTCTGCACGGGCATAACACCTCTACCTATCTCTCCATTGCCAGCCAGCAGGAAGAGACGGTTCTGGCGATTAACGATACCCATATTCTGGAAAAACTGACCCCGCAGCTGCTGAACGGCTCCAGGGATCTTATCCGCCATGCCGGTGTCGTGCTGGCTGACTGCAACCTGACGGCTGAAGCTATCGAGTGGGTATTCACCATCGCCGACGATATCCCGGTCTTTATTGATACCGTTTCTGAATTTAAAGCAGAAAAAATCAAGACCTGGTATTCGCGGATCCACACCCTGAAACCGACGCAAAAAGAGCTGGAGATCCTGTGGGGCCAGCCCATCCGCTCCGATGCCGACCGCATAAAAGCGGTAAACGCGCTGCATCAACAGGGTGTTGAGCACATTTATGTGTGCCTGAAAGATGAGTCGGTCTTTTGCAGCAAGAAGAATGGCGAGCAGTTCCTGCTCACGCCCCCTGCGCACACGGTGGTGGACAGCTTTGGCGCCGATGATGGCTTTATGGCCGGGCTTATCTACAGCTATCTGGAAGGGAGCGATTTTCGCGACAGCGCGCACTTCGCGATGGCTTGTGCCGCGTTATCGCGCGCCAGTGTCAGTATTAACAACCCAACACTTTCCGCGGATAACGCACTTTATCTGCTGCAAACCGCCCAGGCGTAATGCCCGGGCAGTTTCATTACAAACCAATAAAGAACCCGGCAATAGTGGCGCTCATCAGGTTAGAGAGCGTTGCTGCCGCCAGGGCGCGCATTCCGAGCTGGGCGATTTCCGGCGCACGTTGCGGCGCAATGGCGGAAAATGCCCCAACCACCACACCGATAGATCCAAAGTTTGCGAAGCCACACAGCGCAAATGAAATAATCGCAATCGTTTTGACATCCAGCGCGCCCGCCGTTTGTAGGTATGGCGAAAGGTTGAGATAGGCCACGAACTCGTTGATCGCCAGTTTTTGACCAATCAGGCTACCGGCAAGTGATGCATCGCTCCAGTCCACTCCCATAATCCAGGCCAGCGGAGCCAGCACGTAACCGAATATTCCCTCCAGAGTGGCATGGCCGTAACCAAACCAACCGCCCACACCGCCAATAATGCCGTTAATCAGTGCAATAATCGCCACAAACGCCATCACCACGGTTGCGACTCCGGCGGCGATTTTTAACCCCGTCATCGCCCCGCTTGCCGCGGCTTCGATAATGCTTTTGGGTGGTGATTCAGTGAATGACAGATTCTCAAAAGAAACATTCGACGCTTCCGTGGCCGGGCTTAGTATTCGGGCAAACAAAATCCCGCCCGGGATCGCCATCAGCGAGGCCGCCAGCAGATAATCAATCGGCACGCCCATTCCGGCGTAACCTATCATCATCGACCCGGCAATCGAGGCCATCCCGCTGCAAATCGCGGTAAACAGCTCATTGCGGTTGAGGCGATCGATAAAAGGTTTCACGATAGCCGGGATCTCGTTTTGCCCGAGGAATATCGTGGTGACGGCCACAAAAGATTCAATCTTGCTGATATTCAGCGCTTTCTGGAAAATACCGCCGAGAACACGGATAAGCAGCCCCATCACGCCAATGTAATACAGCAAACTGATAAGCGCGGTGACGAAGATAATGGCAGGCAGCACGCGGAAAGCAAAGATAAAACCAGCCCCGTCAAATAGTACATCCATCTTAGGCCCTACCAGCGAACCAAAAATAAAGGCGCTTCCCGCATCGCTATAGGACATCACCTTGTGAACGCCGAACGCGGCCTGCTCTACCAGCCATTTCCCCGGTGGAAAATAGAGCATGACCCCACCAATCGCGATCTGTAGCACCAGCGCCGCACCCACGGTTCGCAGACTGATGCGCTTTTTGTTAACTGACAACAGGAAAGCAATTGCCAGTAATACCACCATCCCCACAACACTTCTCATTATGTCCATTGTGAATTCCCTTCATGCCAGGAAACCCGGCGCTTTCGCCAGGTTTTGGTATGTTTGCAATTCGTGGGCGACCGCTTTCTGCCCGCGCGGTTTTATCAGGCGAGGCGTTGATACGCTTTCGCTATCTCGCAGGCCAGTACGGCGTTATTGAAGACCAGCTGGATATTGGATTTCAGGCTGTCACCACCGGTTAGATCAGCCACGCGCGCCAGCAGGAACGGCGTGCTGTCTTTACCCACAACGCCCTGTTCTTGCGCTTCCCGCACCGCCTGGTCGATTGCCGCGTTGATTTTCCCTTCCGCCATCGCAAACTGCTCCGGAATCGGGTTTGCCACCACCAGGCCGCCTTTCAGCCCGGCCTGCCATTTCACCGCCATCGCACGGGCAATTTCTTCGGCGCTGTCCAGGCGAATGCTTACCTCAAACGGGCTGGTACGACAGAAAAATGCCGGGAGAGCTTTGGTCTGATAGCCAATAAGCGGCACGCCGAAGGTTTCTAAATATTCGGTCGTTAATCCCAGGTCGAGAATAGATTTTGCCCCAGCACAGACGACCGTGACATTGGTATGCGCCAGCTCCTGAAGATCGGCAGAAATATCAAAGGTATGTTCCGCACCACGGTGCACACCACCAATCCCACCGGTTGCAAAAACTTTAATTCCAGCCAGGGCAGCAATAATCATGGTTGAGGCCACGGTTGTTGCGCCATTTTTTTTCGCAGCAACCACAAAAGGTAAATCGCGACGACTGACTTTTGTCACGCTATGCCCTTCACGGCCTAATAATTCAATCTCTTCTTTGCTCAGGCCAACTTTCATCACGCCGTTAATAATAGCGATAGTTGCCGGTACTGCGCCGTGATTACGAATAGTCTGTTCAACTTCAATTGCCGTTTGTGCATTCTGTGGGAATGGCATTCCGTGGGAAATAATAGTCGACTCCAGCGCGACAATCGGTTTTTTATTCTGGATAGCTTCCTGCACTTCGGGTGAAATTTGTAATAATTCAGCGTTCAGCATTAATTCAGACATTCTGCGTTCTCCACTAAGGATGTAACATTTTCAACAGACAAATCAGGGTTATTGGTATATTCACAGGCCAGCGCCATGGATGAACAACCCTGTGCAAATCGAACGGAGTCAATAAAAGGTATTCCATCCACCCAGCAGGAAACCAGCCCCGCCATCATGGCATCCCCGGCGCCGGTAACATTAATCACCTGCGTTTTAACCGGCAACGACCAGCCGCTTTCACCGTTGGCATGGCTGTAATACACGCCGTCGCCGCCCATGCTCAGTACCAGACGCGTTAACCCGTTGTCATGGAACCAGGCGGCGACTTTTGCCACATCATCCCGGCCGGAAAGCGTGATGCCGCTTAGGGTTTCGGCCTCCAGACGGTTGGGCTTCAGGGTGTGTATTTTGTTAAGCCGTCCGCGAATTTTGACGCACTTCCAGGCAGATACCGGGTCAACAAAGACCGGCGCATCGCCTGAATTTTCCAGCAACCATGCCAGGGTTTCTTCACTGATATTACAGTCCGCAATAATCGCCGCTGCACTGCGAATAAAATCCAGATGTTGTTCTAAAAATGCGACCGATATCTGTTCTGATATCGTCATATCATTAATTGCCACCAGCATTTCGCCGGTATTATCGAGCAAGGATAAATAGCACGAGGTATTTTCACCTGGCACCAGAAAACATTTATCGACATGCACGCCATATTGCCGGGTTTGAGCCAGCAATGACTGCCCATAAAAATCATCACCCACTGCCGTCAGAAGCCATGAATTTTTCCCGAGCAATGCCAGATTATGTGCGATATTCCGCCCCACACCGCCAGGGGTAAACTTTATTTTCCCGGGGTTGGAATCTGCATAATTTAATGAAGCATGTGAGTACCCGGCAACATCCATATTTGCCGAACCGATCGTAACGATGTATTCCTTTCCACGCATAGCACATCCTCTGGCAATAAAACGCCATAACAATGAGTTCGTTAAGAATAAGGTCGTAACTGACACCACGATTTAGAGCATGTGTTCACATATGAACATGTGTTTATAATATGCAGGTTTTTGACAAAGTAAATCCGCCTGCAAGTGCGAAAGCGAATAGATATGAACAGAGTCACATTTTTTTATAGATACAATTCAGGCGGGGAAACAAAGTTGAGAAGTGAGGCACAAAACGAAGACATAAAAAAAGGGCAGAGAAATCTCTGCCCTTGCGAAGTTGAGTGGGATCAGGCAACTTTTGCCACGGATTCCACTTCTGGACGTTTCAGCACTGCATAAGACACACCAGCCACCAGCGTACCGGCAATGATTGCCATCAGATAACCCAGAACCGGGGTAATAGCACCAGGGATCAGCAGAACAAACAGACCACCGTGTGGTGCCATCAGTTTCGCGCCAATCGCCATGGAGATGGCACCGGTCACTGCACCGCCGACGATACAGCATGGCAGTACACGCATCGGATCACGCGCAGCGAACGGGATTGCACCTTCAGTGATGAAGCACAGGCCCAGCACCAGTGCGGCTTTACCACCTTCCTGCTGCGCTTTATCGAACTTACGACGCGCAATAATGGTTGCCAGACCCAGCGCCAGAGGAGGCACCATACCCGCAGCCATAATCGCCGCCATTGGGGCGTAGGTCTGCGTACTCAGCAGGCCCACACCAAAGGCGTATGCCGCTTTGTTCACCGGCCCACCCATGTCGGTACACATCATACCGCCGAGGATAGCACCCAGCAGAACCGCGTTCGCCGTACCCATGGTTTGCAGCCAGTGGGTCAGACCCGCCAGGATACCAGCAACCGGTTTACCAATCAGGTAAATCATCGCCAGACCCACCACCAGGCTGGAAATCAGCGGGATGATCAGGATAGGTTTTAACGCTTCCATACTTTGCGGCAGTTTCAGTTTCGAGCTGATAAGCTTCGCAACATAACCGGCCAGGAAGCCCGCAATGATACCGCCAATAAAGCCGGAACCGGTGCTCACCGCCAACATACCGCCGATAAGACCCGGCGTCAGACCCGGACGGTCCGCAATGGAGAAAGCGATAAAGCCTGCCAGAACCGGAACCATCAGCGCGAAGGCTGAACCACCGCCGATCTGCATCAGTGCAGCCGCCAGCGTGCCTTCTTCTTTAAACGCGGTAATACCAAACGCGAACGACAGCGCGATACACAGACCGCCCGCCACCACCATCGGCAGCATGTAGGAAACCCCGGTCAACAGGTGACGGTAGGCTCCCGCAGACTCTTTCTTACCTTCAGTCGCACTCTTCGTTGCGCCGGTCGCCTGATAAGGTTTGGCTTCCACCAGCGCTTTATCAAACTCCTGAGCGGTCTTTTTCAGCGCCAGGCCAGTAGAGGTACGGTACATCGGCTTACCGGCAAACTTCGCCAGATCCACTTCGATGTCGGCCGCGACAATCACCAGATCGGCTTCGGCCACCTCTTCCGGGGTGATCGCATTGCCCGCACCCACGGAGCCGCGGGTTTCAACTTTTACCCACCAGCCGCGTTTTTTGGCTTCGGTTTCAATGGCTTCAGCAGCCATAAAGGTATGTGCAACGCCCGTCGGGCACGCGGTGACTGCGACAACGCGTTTTGGACCAGAGGCGGCAACCGGAGCAGCCGCAACAGGTGCGCTGTAAACAGACGCATGACCTTTCGCTTCACTCAGGAACAGCTCCGGGTGTGCCACCGCGCGATTGATATCGCCCAGCCACACTTTTTTGCCGTTCAGCGCGCTATCCGCCGGGATTTTATCGCCAAGAACAACCGCCAGTTCGGCATCGCCCGGGTTATCGATAAACTCCAGATGTGCTTTGCTTGCCGCCGCTCCCAGCAGGGTCTTCGCCATATAGGCGCGAGCCTGTCCAAGACCGGAGTCAATAATCAGCAGCGTTTTCATTATTCCTCTCCTGCTGTTAGTTAAAAGGTTTTAAGTCAACGCGCGCCATCATCGCGGCTAACTGGGTACGATCGGTAATACCGACATTGCTCTGACTCACGGCCAGGGCAGCAACGGCGGTGGCAAGACGTAAAGTATGTTCACTGGATTCGCGCATCAGCAAACCATAGATCAGGCCGCCAACCATTGAATCCCCTGCACCAACGGTACTCACAACTTCAACCGATGGTGGTTTGGCGATCCATTCGCCAGACGCGTTAACCCACAACGCCCCTTCTGCACCCAGAGAAATCACCACGTGAGCGATACCCTGTTCGCGCAGCGCATGTGCAGCTTCAATCACATCTTTTAATTCTGGCAGCTTACGGCCAGCCCAGATCTCCAGTTCACGGCGATTGGGTTTAACCAGCCACGGCGCAGCTTTAAGACCCGCAACCAGCGCATCGCGGCTGCTGTCGAAAATAATGCACGGGCACTGGCTGCGCAGACGCGTCATCCAGTCGGTGAACGCTTCCGGGCTAACGCCGGACGGCAGGCTGCCGCTGACGCACACCATGTCGAACTGACCAAGCCAGGTCAGGGAATCAGTAACAAAACGCTCCCAGTCTGCCGGTGTCACTTCAAAACCGGAGAAGTTCAGGTCGGTCACTTCACCGTCTTTCTCCGTCAGCTTGACGTTGATACGGGTACGGCCCTGCACAACCTGGAAACGGTTGGCAATGCCCAGCTCGCTGAACAGCTGCTGGAAACCATCCTGGTTATCTTTACCGAGGAATCCGCCCACGGTGACATCGATACCGAGATCCTTGAGCACTTTCGCGACGTTAATCCCTTT
>Ga0153918_1000101_pt1 | contig 71521 bp, 49 predicted proteins | sample TSFL002MetaG_FD_104687 | JGI IMG/M metagenome (GOLD analysis project Ga0153918, IMG submission 104687) | Attine ant fungus gardens microbial communities from Florida, USA - TSFL002 MetaG | ecosystem: Host-associated > Fungi > Mycelium > Unclassified | place: USA: Florida, Paynes Creek Historic... | reverse complement strand
GTCTTACGGCTGATATTAAAGCGGCGGCATACCTCGGCAACGGGAAGGTTGCCTTCAAGGCAGGCCGCGACAAACTGCAAACGTTGCATGGTAACAGTCTCAGTCCAGGGCACGGTAAACCTCTGTCAGCTGTTTACCGTACTGTTATAACCTGTTACCCATGTGCCCGGTTTAAAGTGTTACCCATGTGACCGGTTCATACACGGGCGGCTCCCTTATCCCGTTCACGTGTTCTGAACGAATTATTTTCTGCGGGTATTAAGGTGAACGGAACACTCCACCGTGCTTAACTGACAAGTTATTAGGGCATTACGCCCCACTTTTCTCTTCCAGCCAGCCGCCCTGCTCCATCTCCAGCAACAGCAGCATCGTGAGCGCCTGCGCATAAGGCACCGGCGCCATCGCGATATCGCAATAGTACTGAATATCCCAGCCGAGCATCGTACCGCGTGAGGCTTCAAGCACCAGTCCGCCGTCGTCGATCCGCGCGATCACCGCCTCAAACGCCCGCAGGGCAGAGCTGCTCACGGACTCATCGAGGATCCCCATGCGTACCGCGCGCAGCATCCCGTAGGCGATCCCCGCGGTCGCGGAGGATTCCTGTGGGGAAAGAGGATCGTCCAGCACCGTGTGCCACATGCCGTTATCAGCCTGCAACGCGCAAAGCGTGCGTACCTGCCGGGCCACCACCTGCGACAGATACCGGCGAACACTGGCATCAAGATGCTCGCCCATCAGGGCAATAAATTCCGGGATGGCAACGGTTATCCACGCGTTGCCACGTGCCCAGAACGCACCCGCAAAGTGGTGTTTATCCACAAACGTCCAGCCGTGATACCAGAGCCCTGTCACCGGGTCGCTGAGATAACGCGTGTGCAGCAAAAACTGGTATCCCGCCTCGTCGATCAAGTCGCGTCTTTTGAGCACAATGCCTGCCACGCCCAGGAACAGGCAGGTCATAAACAACGTGTCGTCCCACAGCTGCCCGGTGTTGGGTTGCTCCTTCACCACATGCTGAAAACCGCCCTCTTCGGTTCTGGGCAGGTCGCGCAGCAGGGTATCCGCCCAGTCATTGACCGTTGCCAGCAGATCCTGGCGCTGATGATGCCCGGCCACCAGCGCCAGGGAGATCATCGGTGCCGTGGTGTTGATTTGCATCTCCGGCAGGCCCTTGCCGATTTGGGTTTCATACCATTCGAGGATCGACTGTTGCAGGACAGCATCATTCTGGAAATCGGCAAAGCGCCAGAAACCATACAGCCCCACGCCGACTTCCCACTCCCACTCTTCAAAATGGATTGCAAAGCCGTCACTCACGCCCACTTCATCAAGATTTTTCAGGCGACAAAAACCACGTACCACGCGCTCCAGGGTACTCATCAGCTGTTCTTTATTCATGCGTTGACTCCTTTCAGGCGCATTTCACCCAGCCGCTGCTGCTGATGGCCAAAGCGTGAAGAGGCAATAAAACGTTCGTCAGGGAAAAGCGCCCCGGCCTGCATCTGGGCCGCGTGAAACGCTGGAGTTTTATCTTCACCCCAGAAATCCATCGCATCGCAACCGCGCTCATCGTGCCAGTAGCGATAACCCAGAATGGTCGATTTCACCCTTCGCCACAGCGGCTCCGGGAAATCCGCCTGCCGTGCGTTTTTCCACAGTTGTAAAAGCGTGAGCAGGGAAAACACCGACCCCTCTTCCCGCGCACTCACCTGTTTTAGCAGGCGATACAGCAGCGCCTGGGTCTCGGGACCGTACTCGCGTTGCGCTATCAGTGCCAGCAGCCGACTGCCATCAGGCGCAGGCGATACAGGGTTTGCCGGCAGCGGGCTTCCCACCACCGGCACGATGCCGAGCGCGGGTTCATCAAGATAGATCATGTGCAGTGAACACTCGGTGTCACGCTCAAACAGCTCATCGAGATGGATAAGCAGGTTGTTTTCCCCCTCGCACAGTGCCAACCGCACGATCACGTGCTGCATCTGATTACGGGTAAACAGCGTAAAGCAGGCGAGCTGTTCGCCCGAACGCCACACCCGCACACCGCCGCAGGTGCCAAGGCGAAAGGCATATTCACCATCATGCGGCGCGACAAGGTCGACGGCCAGCCAGCGCTGGACGTGAAAGGGCAGAGCGCGGAAACCAGAGAAAGAGACAATGCCGCTGTCGTCGCTTTCAGCGATGTAATTCAGAGGCATTGCCTGCAAGGGATCCACAATGCGCCGGGCGTGAGTCTGGCAGAAAACCTGCCGGCAAAACGATACGCCTGGCTGCCCGCTGGCATCATGCAAACGCCCGTCAGCCCCTTCTCCCGTATAAAACTCAGCAAAACGCTCTTCTTTGGCGATGCTGACACGAAAATGCGTTATTGCATCACCCTGTTCCAACCGCCCTTCACCCTGAGACATAGCTTCCTCATATCAAGCAGAATCAATACATTACGCAGGTATCATCAGCGAGTTTGATCAATGCCGCGAGAGGCCATTCACGCAGATTGTCGCGATCTGCCTGGTCGCTCACAAAGCGGGAAGAGGTCAGGAATGTCGCGTGACAGGCGTCACGCTATTCGCGGGCAGGGAAAGGAGTGATGCGAGAAGCGTCACACAAAAATATCCGGTCGGGATTTTTATGTGACGCGCGTCAAACTACTTCAGCCCTTTCAGCTCATCGCCAAGGCTGTCGGCCAGTGCACGCACCCGGGAGGCATCGAAAAGCACATGCAGCCCCGGGGAAGCCTCCGCGTGTTTCGCGCAGTAATCTTCCATTTCGGAGGCACAGCGATACAGCTCCTGAATATTGATCTGGCAAATCTCTCTCATGCTCCAGCTGTTCTCCACCTCACGGGCAAAGCGCAGGGTGAAGAACGCCTTCTGGGCGTGTAAAAACAGGTGGCAATAAAGCGCCAGCCCTTGCCATTCTTCCAGCCAGCGCTGTTTAAGCGCCCACGGGAACGCGGCGGTTTCAGCAAAACGCAGCGCCTCTTCACGCAAGGTGGCAGATGTCGCCCCCGCGTCATCTTTCTCTTTCGCAATACGTGAAAGGGAGGCCGCAGAAGCCTCAACATCGCTGGCACTAAAGAAGACATCACGCTCAGAGCCAGGCAGCCAGTGGTTGCGGTTTAGCTGCCCAAACAGGCTCCACACCGCCTGGCCGTAGCTTTCAGGTACCTGGCTGTGGCGATGAAAAACGTGGTCACGCACATAGATGGCCTGATAAAGCACCTGCCCGGCCTGCTCCAGTAAGGACTGGAACGTGCCGAGAGTCTGCTCGTCCGGCCGCCAGCCATAGCATTCGTCCAGCCAGTGCGTCAGCAGTTGCGACTGGGTCTGGTGAGCACCATCACTCATCAGCATCTGGCTACTGGCCACCAGGTTGCATTCGCTGAGGGTACCGATAATCCAGTGGTTATCGACCCCTTCCCAGCTGGTTTTGCATACTGCGCCTCGGATAGCCGGATTACTGCGACACCAAAGCAACCGGCCCTGGAGTTCGTCAATGCGCGGGAAGGGAAAGATACCCCAGCCCACCTCTTCACCCACCAGATCGATTTCCGCCCAGACTTCGCGCTCACGCACTGCCAGCAGCGCCGGGTTATTAGGGAATGACGGCCAGAAGCGTTCCGGGGTCAGTTTAATAGACACGCTCACGCTTTCGGGCAGCGGGCGGATGGCCTCCAGCACGTTACCGAGATCGTGATTCCCGGCCGGAAACACGCGCAGTACCAGATGTTTATCCTCGTTTTGCATCGCCCGGGATAACGCATTGAAACAACGGCTGTAGAGCGAACAGCTGCGTTCATCGTCACGTTTCGCGCGGCTTTCATCATCCTGTGCCGACAGTTCCCAGTTCGGACGCGAAATCGGCAACAGCCCGTCGGTATTGGAAATGGCCACCAGCAGGCCGTTCAGCGAGGGAATGCGCTGGCAAATCAGGGCGACTTTTTCAGACAGATAGCCGCACCAGAAGTCCACGTCAAAGCGCACGCCCTGACCCGCTTCAAACAGATGCGGGTGCGCCAGCAGCAGATCGGTCGGGAAGTTGAACTCTTTCGCCTGAAGATAAAATCGCAGCCCTTTCTGCTGGCACAACAGCCCCAGACGATTGAGATACACGCAGCGGGCACGCTGCTGGCTTGAGAGACGATCGTTGTAATGGTGGGGCGTGTAACCTTTGGGGGAAACCAGTTTGTCGAACAGATCAACCTGCCCGACAATCACGGTATTGAAATCATGTGCGACGGCATAGTCGACCAGCTCGCAGGCCTTTTCCCAGTTCCAGTAAGCCTGATTATTTAGCTCAAGCGCTCGCGTCTGCCACATTCATCCGTTCCTTTTGCCGCCAGATTAACCGGCCGACAGTGATAGCACAGAACGAAATAAATATGTGTGTCACGTATTGCGGATCACGTATCGCGTTGGCGCAAAACAGTTAAGTATCAGATGTACCAGAAAAACCAGTGTCAGCGTGGCGACCAGCGAAAAGGTCACGGAGGTGATGCGATACAGATCGCTAAAGACCAGGTCGCTGTCCGGGTGCATGTTCTGCCCGAACATAATGCCGATGGTGGTGATACTGGCAAAGCCCACCCCAGCGCCCACTTTCTCCATCACATGCAAACGTGCGCCAAACGCCAGCCCCAGGCCGATAAGCGGCATCATCAGCAGCATGTGGCTGCTGTGATCGTAAAGAATGAGCTGCACCACCAGAATATAGAGACAACCCAGCACCACGCCTGCTACACGCCAGATAGAGCTCATGACCGAGCCGCGATAGTGCATCGGGAACAGGATCAAAATCCCGGCCATCAGCGCCGACAGAGAGTCACTGAGATCGCTAATCTGAAAAACCACGAAGATAAGCGTCGCCACGGTCCCGGAAAGCAACGACTCGTGGCGCACGCGGGCATCGTCTTTCTCAATCAACGGTGGCGGCCTGCGGGGTTCAACGTCCGGCAGCAGATAGTTCATCAGCGCGCTCAGGCACACCGCCATCACGCTGGCTTCGATGTTGGAAAAAATCAGCGTGTGCCAGTTGGTTGTGGGGTAACTCATAAAATTGAGCATTACGCTCTGACACACCACGCCCATCGAGCCGAACAGGAACAGCGGCCCTTTACTCATAAAGCGAAAACGCATCACGTACAGGGCAAACACCACCAGAGTCATAATCAGCGGCCATTGCGACAAATAGCCGATGATAATCACCATTTCGATGCAGTTTAAGGACGCACTGAAGATAAACTGCTTCGCCACGTGGCGGTTAAATACCGGCACCAGCGACAACAGCATGATGGGATAAACGACAAAAAACACGCCGTAACTGGTGTTGTAAAAACTGGAGATGCTGAGCGCAATCATTCCGGCAAAGACGATGCGCAATGTCTGGCGAAAGTCGTTTGCCGTGTAGACGATGTTGTCGTGCGGGGTAAAGACCCGCGCCAGAGTGCTAATCGCCATGGCGTTAATAAACATAGTGCAGCAGGCTCACGAGACGAATTTGCATCCCGGAGAAGAAACGCGCGAACGGGCCTTCGCTGTTATAGAGCTGTACGGTGGCACGCGCGCCGGTGGGCAGATGCTTCGGCAGCGTCTCATCCAGCGCCAGGTGAATACGCATCCTCTGGGCATCGCGTACCCAGCGGTTAGAGGTTTCTGGCTCGGAAAGTTCGCCGTTCACCGCTTCCTGCCCCGCTAAGATCCCCGCATCGCTGCTGGCAACATGGGCGCGGAAAACCTGGCCCGGGAAGGCATCAAATACCACGGCAGCGTCCGTTCCCTGATGAGTATGACGCAGGCTCTTTTCACGGAAATCCGCCACGATGTCGGTTTGGTTGTTCACCAGTGCCAGCGCAGCAGAGCCCGACGAAGCATAAAATCCCGGGCTGAGCTGGAGGTTACTGACCGTGCCGTCCGCTTCGGCGTAGACCTTCGTCCAGCCGAGGTTCAGCTCCGCGTCATCCAGCGCATTGCGGTATTTTTGCAGTGTGACGTTGCGGTGCTCATCCCGCTCACCACGCTGAATACGCAGGTTGCGGATATTGGCATTCAACGAGCTGACGGACTGCTCGCTGCTCTGCCAGGTGGTCCGCACCTTATCCAGATCGGACTGGGAGACGTTTTGTAAGGTACTGAGTTTCTGGTAGCGCTCAAACGTCACTTTATCGTTGCGGGCAGTCAGCTCGGCCGTTTTCAGGCTGGCCTGCGCGGCACTGATTTGGGCATCCAGCTGGTCGTTAGACAGACGCGCCTGTTCCAGCGCAATTTGCGCCGCTTCAACCTTGTTACGAAACGGCGTGGCATCAAGCTCAAACAGCAGGTCGCCTTTCTTCACCTGGCTGTTGTTGTGCACATGCACCGCCGCCACATAGCCGGAAACACGCGCCGACACGGGCGTGACCACGCGCATTACGGTGGAGTCCGGCGTCAGCGGGATCCAGATATCGGCGAGGATAAAATAGACAAACATCAGCAGGAAAGAGGCAATACTCACCCTTACCCAGCGGGCAAATTTCTGTTCAGGAGTCATGGTTATTCAGTCTTGTTATCTTCTTCGCGGATTGTCCGCAAATTGCAGGCGATTTGATTCAAAGTGGCGCTGAAAATCTCGATATGTTCAGGTGCGATATTTTGCGAGACACGGGCCTGGAAGGTTTCTATCACCTGAGTGAGCGTTTTCAGGATAGCCTTGCCCTCAGGGGTCAGCGTTAACAACCGGATGCGCTTGTCATAAGGCGATGTGGTGCGCAGCAGATAGCCCTGCTTTTCCAGCTGGGTGAGCGTGCGCATCAGCGGCGGCAGTTCAATGCCCTGCACTTCCGCCAGCTCGCTGACAGAGACGTTATCCCCCAGCTGCTGAAGTTGCATCATCACCGTCCAGCTTGACTGGGTTAACCCGGTATCGACGATGGCATCGTCAATCACCGCGCGCCACTGACGCACGATCATCGCCATTCTCATGCCCATTGGCCGGCGGCTAAACAGATCGTCTTCACTCATAGGGGGAGTCCTCTCATCTCACAGGAGCAAGATAATAGTTATCAGGGTAAGTATCAAGAAACGAGAGGTGAAAGAGCAAGAATTGCGAAAGCGACGTTCTCCCTCTCCCTGTGGGCTGGGGGATCCCCACAAAAAAATACGAGCACGGACGGCTCCCTCTCCTCTTTGGGGAGAGGGCTGGGGTGAGGGGGAACATACCGCAGAGGTATTTAGCGACTAAAATACTTCCTGACGGCAGACCTCCCGGATGCCGTCACCACCACTTCCCTGTACCCCGCCACCCGCTGGATCCAGCCTTTGTTTTCCAGATGCGTGAGCAGCGCCGCACCCGCCTCACCGCCCAGATGAAACCGCCGCTCGCTCCAGTCCAGGCAGGCGCAGCAGGCCTTGCGACGGGGATGAGCACTCAACAGAATACCGAGTTTCAGGAACTGCTCCCGGCCATACAGCGTGAGCGCTGAACCGTCTGCCTCCAGCCAGCCTTCTGCCTGCATAAAATCATAGATCTGTACCGCCACGGTTCCGGCAAGATGGTCGTAACAGGTGCGGGCTTCGCGCATGCCTTTTGGCGCGGTGGTTTCCGGCGGCGTAATGCGGCTCCAGGAAAGCCCCATCATCTGCTCAACCAGCGCTGCCACATCATGCCCTGCAAGGCGATAATAGCGATGCCTGCCCTGAGACAGGCAGGTAATCAGCCTTCCTTCCACCAGCCGGGCGAGGTGCCCGCTGGCGGTCGACGGGGCAACATCAGCCGCCGTGCTCAGCTCGGTAGCCGTCCATGCCCGCCCGTCCATCAGCGCACAGAGCATTTTTACCCGCGACGGATCGGCCATCGCCGCCGCCACGGCCGCAACGGCTTGCTCCAGTGCAACGCTGTTATCGGGTGGTAATTGGGTCTTTAACATCGGCAGCCCAGGGTTCGGTTATCTCTGCGGCCAGCTTATCATTATCCGTCAGCAGAATAAGGTGATTCGCGTGATCGCTGTACTGAGTAAGGATAGACACGCCCTGCACTGCCAGCGCGGAAGCAATCTCACCCAGTTCCCCCGGGCGCTCCTGCTTTAGCTTACGGATCAACGGTTTTGTTACCGACTGCACCCGGAATCCGGCAGCCAGCAACACGCGCCGGGCTTTCTCCCCCTCTTCCACCAGAAAATGTGCGTCAACACCAAATACCCCGCCGCCCTCCAGCCCCACGCCATTACTCCCGAGCAGTTGCCCGAAACGCGCCAGTTCACCGGGGGCATTCTCGAAAATCACGTGAATGTCATACATCAGCGTGTCCTCCGGTTTCGGAGGAATATTCCCGCACCACCTGCGTCACACGAATGCGATAAAAGGCAAAAATCGACGCCCGCCCCTCCTGCTGTGCAGCAAGATGGTATTCGTTGTGCTTCCAGTTGCGGATGGCCTCTTCATCCCGCCACCAGGAGAGGGAGAGGATTTTGCCGTCGTTGGTCAGGCTCTGGAAACGTTCGATATCGATAAATCCGTCGATATCGGCCAGCAGGGGTTTGAGTTCTGCCGCGAGTTGCAGATAGCGCGCCTGGTGTGCAGGCTCCGCTTTGGCTTCGAAAAGGACTGCGATCATGATGGTCTCTCCGTTGTGGTGTTAAGGAGAGAATGCAGGAAGGAGGAACGGGATGCTTCGGCGGATGGCGAAGTGTTGTTGCCGGAGAGCGCTGGCCCGAGTAGGCCCGGTAAGCGCAGCGCCACCGGGCAGGTTTTAGCTCAGGATCGACTTCGGCTCCATAAACGCGCTGATCCCCCACGTCCCCATCTCGCGGCCCACGCCAGAATGTTTAAACCCACCAAACGGGGCTTTTGGCTCATGGGCGAGCGTGTTGACCAGCACCCGGCCGGACTGGATCTGCTCCGCTACGCGCTGCGCACGCCCGGCATCGCTGCCCAGCACCAGCGCGCTCAGGCCGTAGTCGGTATCGTTCGCAATGGCGATCGCCTCTTCTTCATCGCGATAGGGGATCACGCACAGCACCGGCCCGAAGATCTCTTCGCGGGCAATCGCCATCTGGTTATTCACATCGGCAAACAGCGTTGGGCGGACAAACCAGCCATCTTGCGTACCTTCCGGGCGTCCTTCACCGCCCGCCAGCAGGCGCGCGCCCTCTTCTGTCCCTTTGCGGATGTATCCCTGAACACGCTGCCACTGTTTTGCGCTGACCATCGGTCCCACCTCGGTGGCGCTGTCACGCGGGTCGCCAGACCGCACCGCCGCAACAGCCTGTGCCAGCGCGTGTTCCATCTCCGCTTTACGCGACTGCGGCACCAGAATACGGGTTCCGGCAACACAGGCCTGCCCGCTGTTCATGAAACCCGCCTGAATCACCAGCGGCACCGCCTGCGCTAAATCAACGTCATCCAGCATGATCGTCGGCGATTTACCGCCTAACTCCAGCGTCACACGCTTAAAGCTTTCCGCGGCATTACGCAGAATGGCTCTTCCGGTGTGAGTAGAGCCGGTAAAGGAGATTTTCGCCACATCCGGGTGGCGGCTGATCGTCTCGCCCACCGTGTCGCCGCGCCCGGTCACAATGTTAAACACGCCCGGCGGCAATCCGGCATCGCGCAGCGCCTCAGTGATAATTTGGGTTTGCAGGGCGCTCATCTCGCTGGGTTTGATAACCGCCGTGCAGCCCGCAGCCAGTGCGGCCGCCAGTTTGCCGCAGATAAAACCTGCATCGCTGTTCCACGGGGTGATCAGCCCGGCGACACCAAGGGGTGTCATCTGCACCGTTGCGGCACCTGCCGTGAGGGTAAATGCAAAGGACTCCAGTACATCGATGGCCTGGGCGATAACATCCGCCGGGTAACTGGCCATCCACGCCGAACGCGATGCAGGCGCACCGTACTCCTCGATAATGGCCTCCAGCAGTTCGTCGTGGCGGGCAACAACCGCCGCGTGCATCCGCTTCAGCGCCGCAATGCGTTCCTGCCGGGTGGTGTTTGCCCACGCCGGGAATGCCGCTTTGGCGGCTGCAATGGCGCGCTCAGCATCAACTTCGTCCGCCAGACGCACCTGGCCAATCACCTGTGCCGTCGCCGGATTGTACAAATCAAAACGTTCAGTGCCGTGCGGGGTGACAAATTCACCGTTGATAAAGATCTGTTCGATGTGACGCATAAGGCCTCCTCAGGCTGTGTGAGCACAGTCTGGCACGCCTTTTCCGTTTCGATAATCCACGCTATGCTGCAAGGGTTGTTTCGATAATCAGGACAATCTATGCATCGTTCAGGGCTCACAGAGCTGGAAGTGGTACTCGCGGTAGTACGTCGCGGAGGCTTTCGCGCTGCCGCTCAGGAGCTGGGCATGTCGGCCACGGCGGTGAGCAATGCGGTGGCCGGGCTGGAAAGTCGCCTGCAAACACGCCTGTTTAACCGCACCACCCGCAGCGTGGCGCTCACCGAAGCCGGGCAGCGGTTTGTGGCGCGCGTGGGGCCTGCGCTTCAGGAGATCCGCCAGGCCAGCGAAGAGATCCACAGCGATAACGACGATCCTGCCGGTACGTTGCGTCTGAACGTGCCCAACAATATTGGCCCGCTGTTTCTGGATAATCTGCTGATTGCCTATATGCAGCGTTACCCGAAAATGCGCGTCGAAACGGTCAGCGAAGCACGGATGATCGACATCGTGGCCGAAGGGTACGACGCCGGGATCCGCCTGGCGGAATCGGTGCCGCAGGACATGGTGGCGGTGGCACTCACGCCAGACATCCGCCAGCTGATCGTCGCCACGCCTGACCACTTTGCGCGTTACGGCATTCCTCAAACACCCGACGATTTGCTGCATCATCAGGGGATTGGCATGAGGATGTCTCACGGCGGGCTGTATCGCTGGGAGCTGGAGCGCCGTGGTGAGCAGTATGCCCTGGCGGTTCCGCCACGCTTTGCCACATCCGATCTGTTTGCATCAATACGCGCCGTGAAGGCTGGCCTGGGAGTGGGATTTTTACCGGAACTCTATATCCGGCAAGAGCTGGAAAGCGGGGAGCTGGTGAGCGTGCTGGAAGACTGGACGCAGCCCTTTGCCGGACTGCGTCTTTACTACCCCGGGCATCGCCATGTCCCACCCGGGCTGCGGGCTTTCGTTGCCCTGGTGCGCGAACGCGGAATTACTCCAGGTTAGCCTTATTCAGGCCATACGCCACATCCAGCGAGCCGGGCTCCATGCGGGACGTGATCCCCAGACGGTTCCAGGCGTTGATGGCCACAATCGCGAAATTCAGCTCTGAAATTTCGACATCGGAGAAATGCTCCGCCACGCTGCGGTACAGGGCATCACTCACACCGTGAACACCAATCTGGGTCAATGCTTCGGTAAACGCCAGGGCGGCTTTTTCACGGGCGCTGAACAGCGGGGACTCGCGCCATGCCGCCAGATGGTACAGGCGCAGCTCGCGCTCCCCGGCAATTTTGGCCTCTTTCGAGTGCATGTCCAGGCAGAATGTACAGCCGTTCAGTTGAGAAACACGAATATCAATCAGGTGTTTCAGCGCCGGGTCGATGGAGGTTTTCGCCACTTCCATGCTCAGGTCGGACAGCGCTTTTGCGAGTGCAGGTGTAGCTTTATGGTGGTTAACGCGAGTGCTCATAGTCTTTCCTCTTTTGTATGCGGCCCAGGTAATGCGATGAGGTAAATCTACGCCGTTCATGACATAGTAAAAAGATACAAAAACCACAAAACGAGGTAGGACATGAAGCCGGGCTATCACGATATCTATACCCGCTACCGCGACAACATTACGCGCGGCGTGCTGAAACCCGGCGACAAAGTGCCCGCGATCCGCGTGCTGGCCGAAGAGCTGAAAGTGGCGCGCAAAACGGTTGAAACGGCCTATGCCATTCTCACCGGAGAAGGGTATCTGGTCAGCCAGGGCGCGCGCGGCACGCGGGTAAATCCTGACCTGCTGTTACCCGGACACAACGCACCAGCGGAACAGGCCACCGGCACGCTCCCGGAATCACTGATTAGCCAGCGTGAACGCAGCGGATTTTTACGCCCGGGCATTCCGGCGCTCGACAGCTTTCCGTACAAAAAATGGCTGCTGCTCGCAGGCCAGGCGACCCGTTCCATGCGCCAGGAAGAGATGCTTAACCCGCCAGTCCTGGGCTGGTATCCACTGCGCCAGGCCATTGCCCGTTACCTGAATATCTCGCGCGGGTTGTCCTGCACCGCCGAGCAGGTGCTGATCACCAGTGGCTATAGCGGCAGCCTGCGCCTGATCCTCGATACCCTTGCCAGCCGCAGCGACAAAGTGGTGTTTGAAGACCCTGGCTATTTTATGGGGCAACAGCTGCTCAAGCGCATCGTCCCGCGTCTGCACACCGTGCCGGTCGACCGTTCGGGCATGGATACCGGATACCTGCTGCGCCACCATCACGATGCCCGTTTTGCTATCGTCACGCCATCGCACCAGAGCCCGCTGGCGGTCACGCTCTCTCTGCCGCGTAAACAGCAGCTGCTCGACTGGGCAACCCAGAACGAAGCGTGGATCATCGAAGATGATTACGACGGTGAATTTCACTACACCCGCAAAGTGCTGCCATCGCTGAAAAGCCTCGACCAGCACGACCGGGTGATCTTTATGGGCACCTTCAGTAAAACCATCATGCCGTCACTACGTATGGGCTATGTGGTGATGCCCGCCAGCACCGTGGCGGCGTTTACCGACTGCGCCGACATCGTGACCAGCGGCCAGCCGGTACTCACGCAAAAAATTCTGACCACATTCCTGAATGAGGGGCATTTTTTCCGCCATCTCAAAAAGATGCGCGCGCTGTATCAGATCCGCCGCGACTGGATGATTGCCGCCTTGCAGGAGGTGTACGGCGATCTGTTTTTCACCGAGCAGAACGACGGCGGGATGCACATTGTGGCGTTTTTATCCAAAGGCAGCGGCGATCGCGAAGTGGCGCGCTGCTGGCAACAGCATCAGCTTCAGGTGAATGCGCTTTCCGAGTGGTATCGCGGGTCGGGCAAACGCTACGGGCTGGTGATGGGCTATAACAACGTGCGGACGTATCAGGAAGCGCTGGATTTGCTGGAAAGGCCGAAACAGCAGACGCTCGAGCTGCTGGGCTGAAAATCGCCGGGTGGCGGCTGCGCCTTACCCGGCCTACGATCTACACATCAAACCGCGACAACCCAACATCCTTGAGCTGTTCATCACTCATGCGGCTCAGAATGCGGCGAGTACGGTTGATGCGATACCAGTTCTTCACCGTTTTCCAAATCCAGACAAATGCAATAAACGGACGTTTTGAACGATTCTCGTGAAATTCCATGATGCTCTCCTCGCTGTGCCAGTGGGGTTATCATCGTGGAAATCGGTGTATGCAATACAGACTCAAAAACAACTTTTATTTAACATACAGATCCGCTAAAACAGAATCTGCATGACGTTTTTTGCGGCGATCTGTACTGGTTTGATTATCTGTATGGTGTAAAAAGAGGATACAGCATGACGCGCTATCAACATCTGGCTAATATTCTGGCCGAACGCATTGAACAAGGGCTGTATCGCAGCGGCGAGCGTTTGCCCTCCGTGCGAGCCCTGAGCCAGGAACACGGCGTCAGTATCAGCACCATACAGCAGGCTTATCAGATCCTCGAAAACCTTCAACTCATTACCCCACAGCCACGTTCCGGTTATTTTGTTTCTCAGCGCAAGGCCCAGCCGCCCGTTCCGGCGATGACGCGCCCGGTGCAGCGCCCGGTAGATGTCACGCAATGGGATGAAGTGATGATGCTGCTGGACGCGCGTGCCGACAAAGAGATGATCTCTTTTGGCGGCGGCTCGCCAGACCTGAACCAGCCGAGCCTGAAACCGCTGTGGCGGGAAATGAGCCGCATTGTGCAGCACAACCCCACCGATGTGCTGAGCTACGACGTGCTGGACGGGCGGTTTGAACTGCGTGAGCAAATTGCCCGCCTGATGCTGGACGGCGGTTCAACCGTTGCCCCCAACGAGATTGTGATCACCAACGGTTGCCACGGCGCGCTGTCGATTGCCCTGCTCTCGGTGTGCAAACCGGGAGATATCGTGGCGGTGGAGTCCCCGTCGTTTCACGGCACCATGCAGATGCTGCGCGGGTATGACATTAAGGCCATTGAAATCCCGACCGATCCTGAAACGGGGATCAGCATTGAAGCCCTGGAACTGGCACTGGAACAGTGGCCTATCAAGGCGGTGATCCTGGTGCCTAACTGCAATAATCCGCTGGGATTTATCATGCCAGAGGCGCGCAAACGCCAGGTACTGGCGCTGGCACAACGCCACGATATCACGATAGTTGAGGATGATATTTACGGCGAGCTGGCGGCAGAGTATCCGCGACCACGAACGATCCACTCGTTTGATATTGATGGCCGCGTGATACTGTGTAGCTCGTTTACCAAAACCGTGGCACCAGGGCTGCGCGTAGGCTGGATTGTGCCGGGGCGCTATTACGACCGGGTGATGCACATGAAGTATGCCGCGGGCGGTTTTAACGTGCCGGGCACGCAGATGGCGGTGGCGGCGTTTATCCGTGACGGGCATTACCACCGGCATGTGCGGCGGATGCGCCAGATTTATCAGCAGAATATGGAAACCTACACCTGCTGGGTGCGGCAGTTTTTCCCGGCAGAAATTTGCGTGACGCGCCCACAGGGGAGTTTTTTACTGTGGGTGGAGCTGCCGGAAAAAGTGGACATGGTCTGCGTGAGTAAGCAGCTGTGCCGCCTGAAAATCCAGGCCGCGGCCGGGTCGTTGTTTTCCGCATCCGGGAAATACCGCAACTGCCTGCGGATCAACGTGGCGTTGCCGCCCACCGATAAAAACCGCGATGCACTGAAAAAAATGGGTGAGGCGATCCATATTGCGATGGAGGAGTAGATTTTTGCCGGGTGGCGGCTTCGCCTTACCCGGCCTACTCAATGCACGCTCGTAGGCCCGGTAAGCACAGCGCCACCGGGCACAGTCAGGATTACTCGTCGAAGTACCAATAACCCTGGTTAACCAGGCCTGTCAGTTCTTCCACAAACGCCGGATTTTGCAATGCCGCGCCGAGTTCAGCCTGCCCAAGACTGGTGAAGCGGCACAGCGCATCAGCAGCGTTTGCATCCACCGTTTCCAGCTGTTCGCTGTTGATAAAGAAGCTGCCGCCAATATTCAGCACACGCAACCCGCTCAGGCGGGTGAGGGTTTCACCGCCCTGAAGGGCATCAAGCACCTCTTCTGGCGAATACGGTGGTTCCGCAGCGGCAACATCCAGCTCGTGACGCGGCGTAGAGACAAAGCTGCCGAACCATTTCGTGAAATCGTCAGGTTTGCTGATCATGTCGATCATCATCTGGCGAATACGATCAAGCTCGTACTGCTCCACACGGCCTGGGTGTTCGCGGCAGGTCAGATCCGGATCGCTGTAATGCTCGCCGCCCAGATCGTTTTCCAGGGCGTAATCGGCAAAGCTGCTGATCAGATCGCGGCCGTTTGGCCCGCGGAATCCCACGGAGTAGTTCAGCGCGGTTTCATGGGTAAAGCCGTCGTGCGGGAATCCAGGTGGAATGTAGAGGATATCACCCGGGGCCAGATCTTCGTCGATGATCGGCTCGAACGGATCAACGTGCAGCAGCGCCGGATGCGGGCAGAACTGACGCATTGGCAGCTTATCCCCCACGCGCCAGCGGCGGCTACCCATTCCCTGAATGATAAACACATCGTACTGATCGATATGCGGGCCCACGCCACCGCCCGGTACCGAGAAAGAGATCATCAGGTCATCAAGACGCCAGTCCGGCAATACGCGGAACGGACGCACCAGCTCAGCCGCCGGCATGTGCCAGTGGTTCACCGCCTGTGCCAGCAGTGACCAGCCGGTTTCACCCAGATCGTCGAAATGCTCAAACGGGCCATTGCTGGCCTGCCATTTACCGTTGAAATGGCTCACCAGACGACTATCGACTTCCGGCTCCATCGCCAGACCTGCAAGCTCGTCAGGCGTAATCGGATCGACAAAATTCGGGAAGGCATTTTTCAGCACAACGGGTTGTTTTTGCCAGTATTTTTCAAGAAATTCCGGCCAGTTCAGGTTCAGTTGATACGCCATGGTTAGCACCAGTGAAAAGGTAAACAGGCGCGATTATGCGCAAGCCAAAGCCGGGTTGCCTTGTCGTGGGTCAAAGGGGGGTAAAAAGTCGCCACATTCAGCCATTCGTATGACACAGCCTGGCAGTTTCACGCTTTATCGTGAGCGCCAGATTTACAGCGACTTATATCGTTACCTTAAGAGAGCGTGTCATGAGGCCTGAGATGAGCGATTTCATTGAATTCCCGGCAACGGGCAACGTGAAGACCACCACGGGGGTCTATACGCGCAGGGATAATCCATCCGTGTTCTCACCTGTCGCCTGTGAACTGCCCGCGGGAAGCCGCGTCACGGTTCTGGGTGCGGTGGTGGGCGATGCCGTTGAAGGCAATGCGCACTGGTATCGCATTGATGAGGATACGTTTATCTGGGCGGGGGCCTGTACGCGGCTCGATCCCTATCCGGCGTTTCCGGAAAATAACAGGGTGAACTGGATGGCGGTGGTGTTTGAGGTGAGATAGCGCCCGTTGCCGGGCGCTGGGTGAGGCTTAATCGAGCTTCAGATCGTCATAATGGGTGATCATTTTACCCACAATGCCGTAATCCAGCGCTTCTGACGGGGACATCCAGAAGTTGCGGTCGGTGTCTTTTTTCACTTTTTCCAGCGGCTGGCCGGTAGCGTCGGCAATCAGCTTGTTCACGCGATCCAGCATCCGGATGATTTCGCGGGCTTCGATTTCAATATCCGTCGCCTGACCACGTACACCGCCCAGCGGCTGATGGATCATGAAACGGGTATTTGGCAGGGAGTAACGGTGCTCTTTTTTCGCCGCCAGGAAGATGGTGATCCCCGCGCTGGCAACCCAGCCGGTGCCGATCACGTGCACTTCCGGGCGGATGAACTTGATGAAGTCATGGATGGTGTCACCCGCTTCAACATGGCCGCCCTGGCTGTTGATGTACAACTTAATAGGATCGTTACTGATGCTTTGCAGCAGGATCAGCTGAGTAATCACTTTCTCGGCCAGCGCCTGGTCAATCTCGCCGGAGATAACAATCGAACGGGAATCCAGCAACTTCTGCTGTAAAGCGCCCGCGCCGTGTGTCCCTTCCGCTTTATCTTTGTTGTCGCTTTCTTTCATGGTGTAGTGCATTGTTATTTCCTCAGCATTTAGCGCTCAAAAGCAGAGTGTAGCCTGTTTTATAGGTCAAAGTCCTCAGCCCCATATCAGGATCCATCGCGCAGCCGCCAATAAAGGCCTGATCGAAGATAACCCCCTTTCAGCCTTAAGCATGAAAAACCCGTTTTATTTCATGCTTTGTTGTTACAGCCGGAAAAATGCCTGCCGATTAGGGTATTAACATCGCCTGTTATGAACAAGGTATGGTGTATGCCTAAAGCATCCTCTGGCACGTTATTTTGGATCCTCGGTAGCCTGATTTTATTTATTGCTGCACCGGTCATTATCGAGAACCAACAGTTTGCCTGGCTCCTGACGCTCGTCGCGATGATTATTTTTTGTATGGGGGTTGGATATGCCATCAATGGCCGCCTCAATGGCATTTTTATTGATTACCGCAACCGCCTGAGCCTGTCTAAATTACAGGCGCTGTGCTGGTCCATGCTGATTTTATCAGCGATATATACCGCGGCATTGCTGAGGATCCGGGGAGGTATACCAGACCCACTCGAAATAAAGCTGAATGAGCCTTTGCTGGCCATTATGGGGATATCACTGACCTCACTAGCGGCGGCGCCCGCCATTTTAAATGCCAAAGCTGATAATAATGTCACCGCTCAGGCTGCGCAGCAGGTTTCTCAGGCGCTGAATAAACCAGTAGAAGACATTATTCCTGCCGGGAAAATCTTTTCTTTCTCAAGCGCTGAGCTGGCCAGCTGGCTGGATCTTTTTCGTGGCGAGGAAAATACCAATGCGGGTTCGGCTGACCTGGGGAAAATACAGCAGTTCGTCATCACGTTTATTTTGTTAGCGGTATATGGCGTGTCGCTTTGGTACTTTTTTCCCCAGCCCGTGGCAAAACTCAACACCTTCCCTGATGTCTCCGACCACATATCCTGGCTGCTGGGCATTAGCCATGCGGGATACCTTGCCTATAAAGCTGCGCCGCACGGTGATGCATCCACGCCGCCTCCCTCAACAAACAACACAACGTCATCCGGTGCGGGTTAACACAGACTGCGTGCGAGGTAGCGATGAGCAACTATCCTGAAATTCCCTTAACAGGCAGTGTAACGACCACCGTGCTGGTCAATGTTCGCCAGGGCGCACCGTCGCTCCAGGCACCGGTGGTTCAAAAGCTGGCCGCCGGGCAAACGCTGGCAGTTCTGGCTGCCGTCATTGGCGATGCCTTTGAAGGTAATGCCCACTGGTATCGCATTTCCATCAGTACCTTTATCTGGGCCGGAGCCTGCACACCCACTTCGGCGCACAGTATTACCGCGCCCCTTCAGGAAAACAGCATCGACTTAAGCCCTGTTCCCCTGGTGGTGGATCTTTACCACGGGGATAGTGTGACCAGTTTTCAACAGGCGAAAAATGCCGGGCTGGCCGCGGTGATCCATAAAGCCACCACCGGGAGGACAGGCCGGGACGATCAATACGATAATCGCAGGGGTGATGCCCTGGCCGCAGGCCTGCTGTGGGGAGCCTACCACTGGGGTACAGCGGCAAACATCGCGGAGCAGGTGGACAATTTTTTGACCTATGCCAACCCGGATCAGAACACGCTGGTTGCCCTGGATTTTGAAACCACCCCCGGCAATCAAATGACGGCCCAGGGAGTAAGGGACTTCAGTGACGCTATCTTTGCAAAACTGAATCGCCGCCCGGTGATTTACGGCAGCAATTTGCTACGGGAAGCGCTGGGTTCAACACGCGATGCGTTCTACCACGGCCATCGTTTATGGCTCGCGCAGTACGGCGCGCATCCTACTCTGCCGGTGCACTGGGATAACTACTGGCTTTGGCAATACACGGACGGCCCCACAGGCCCGGCGGGATGCCGCACGGTTCCCGGTATTCCTGGTAATTCGCGTGGTCACCTGGATTGCAATTATTTCCCGGGAACGCTGGCAGATCTCAAATCTCAGTGGGCATCGTGACTCCACGAATCCGCCCGGGGCGCTATCATGATGAAACACATTGGGTTAGTTTTCGTCTCCGGCCTGCTCCTGGCAGGCTGCGTCCAGAACAACCCTCTGTATAAGGGATTCTCCAGCCCTGAGGTGGATAGCGCCATCACGACGACGTCTGACACGCTGATGCAGATCCTGCTCAACCCGCCAGCTGTACCGGAAGGCACGACAAAGCCCGCAGACATCAATCATCGGAATGCCATTATCACGAAAACGTGTGCCAATGCAGGGACTGCCGTCAACAATGAAAAGGGATGCCAGGCCCAGCGCAACGATGCCATTTACACCCTGATGACCGGTTCAGAGCAGGTTTGCCTGGCCCATCGCCGGAGCATTTATGGCAATGACGCAATGTTTAATATTTCCGCCGGCACCCTCACCAGCCTGTTCGCCGGCGTTGCCACCGTGGTGACGCCAACGGTCAGCAAATCCATTTTCTCGGCGCTGGCGATGTTCTCTAATTCGGAACGATCGCTGGTCAACGAAGTGGTCTATAAGCAGATGATCGTCACTGCCGTGGATACCAAAATCCAGCAAACACGCAACACCAAAGCGGTGGCTATCGTCCAGCATTTAAAAACCGACAGCATGAAAGATTACCCGCTTAGCCGCGCCCTGAACGACTTTATGGCCTATCACAACAGCTGTTCGTTTATGGAAGGGTTACGCCTTGCGCTGGCGAATGGCACACAAAACCCGACAGAAAACAAAATCAACACCCTCAACAACCGCATGTTGCTGAACAACGCGCAGATGAACATTTACTGTAGCGGTAAAAAAACGGATCAGGCGATGTGTGATTCGCTTGTTGAACGCAATAAAGCCATCACCGATGAGCTAAAAACGCTGGAAGTTCAGTGAGAAAGAACGCGGAGCTTCCACTACACTGATTGTCTACCCACGACACAGGGCAATGGTAATGGAACTGACCGCCGTGAGCGCACTTCACTTTAGCGCCGCCATTCTTACCGACATTCTGGAGCGTTGCTTTCAGGACTATTTCGTCCCGTTTTCGCTGACGCCCGAAGCCTTTGCCCTGCGCTTTGGCTCTGAAGGGTTAAGCTATGAGGACTCGTGCGTCTGGCTTCGTGGCGACGAGCCTGTAGCCATCGCCCTGATTATGCGCCGCGCAGGTACTGCACGGCTGGGTGCGTTTGCCATCCTCCCGGAATACCGTGGCAAAGGGCTGGCACGAGGAATGCTGACACCGCTGTTCACCACGCTGAAAGCCAAAGGTATCAGCCCGTTTTATCTGGAAGTGATCCACGAAAATACGGCCGCAATCGCCTTGTATAAAGCGCTGGGTTTTCGCATCTCTCAGGGCCTGTGGGGCTTTAAAGGCGAAACAACAGATGTGCGGATGAACGGGGAGCTTCGCGAAGCCACGCTTAACGACCTGCTGCGGGCGGTGTGGTCCGCCCCCTGTGAACGCACGCCGTGGCAGCTTGATCCGCTTTCGCTGCCCCTGATGCCTTGTGAAATTATCAGCGATGGCGCCGGAGCCTGGGCCGCCATCACCACGCACAATACGAAACCGCTGCTGCGGTTCTTGTTTGTGGAGCCGGGATCACGTGGCCAGGGTCACGCGCGCCGGATGCTGCAAAATCTCAGCGCCCTGTATCCAGGCATCTGCACGCCCGTTGCCGTACCTGAGCGGTTTGCCCCGCTGTTTGCCTCGGCCGGTTATCAGCCACTGGCGATCACCCAGTTTGAGATGACGCAGGGTTAACCCTGCGGATAGAACGTCATCCCCGCGTAAGGTTTTTCCCGACACGCCACCAGCCGCGCGGCGAGGTTGCCCACGTGCAGTTCCAGCTTGTGCCCGTCCGGGTCGAGAAAATAGAACGATGCCCCCTCGCTTTTGTTCTGCTTCCAGACGGTGACGCCCGCCTGTTCAAGCTTGTGTGAGAATGGCGCAAAATCCTGTTCCGCCACGCTAAACGCGTAATGGGTATAGTCACTTTCCTGCGGCGGCACGACACGGCGCGCCTCATCGCAAGACAAGCAGAGCCACAGATCGCCGCAGGTGAGATACGCCCCGGTATCCCAGCGGGCGTGGAGTGTTAAGCCCAGCACATCGTGCCAGAAGGTCAGACTTTTTTGCAGGTCGCTGACCGCAAGGGTCAGGTGGTTGAGCGATTGCAGCATGACATGCCCTGTTGTTTTTTGTGTGAGACATGGTACGGTAACCTGATGAACATAAACCACGCCGTGCTCACCGTAAACCGTTGGTGGCAGCCTTCTTAAGGCGGCCCGGAGTTGTTTTCCCTATTTTCAGATAGCCGCCGAAAGGCGGCTATTGTGTTTTGAAGACCCCTTTCGGCATTGATACGTTAAGGAGTCTTTATGAGCACCACTATTCTTACCGGCGATCGCCCAACCGGCCCGCTGCACCTTGGTCACTATGTCGGTTCACTGCGCCAGCGCGTGGCGCTGCAACAGACGCACAATCAGTTCGTGTTGATTGCCGATTTACAAGGGCTGACCGACAACGGCAGCAACCCGCAGAAGATCCGCGATAACATTCCTGAAGTACTGGCCGATTACCTGGCCGCGGGCATCGACCCGAGCCTGACCACCATTTGCCTGCAATCCGCCCTGCCCGCCCTTGCCGAGCTGACGATGCTGTATATGAACATCGTCACCGTTGCCCGCGTGGAGCGTAACCCGACGGTGAAAAATGAGATCGCGCAGAAGGGCTTCGCCCGCTCGCTACCGGTCGGCTTTATGGCCTACCCCATCAGTCAGGCGGCGGACATCACCGCGTTTAAGGCCGAATGTGTGCCCGTGGGCGACGACCAGTTGCCAATGATTGAACAGACCAACGAGATTGTGCACAAGATGAACAGCCTGCTGCCCGCCCCGGTGCTGCGCCACTGCAAGGCAATGCTGAGCGACACCAGCCGCCTGCCCGGCATCGACGGCAGCGCCAAGATGTCGAAATCGCTCGGCAACACGCTGCACCTTTCCGCCAGCGAAGAGACGATCCACCGTGCGGTGAGCGCGATGTACACCGATCCGAACCACCTGAAGGTGAACGATCCGGGGCAGATTGAGGGGAATGTGGTGTTTACTTACCTCGACGCCTTTCATCCGGACAAAGACAAGGTTTCCGCGATGAAGGCGCATTATCAGGCTGGCGGGCTGGGTGACCGGGTGTGTAAGAACGAACTGGAAGCGTGCTTGCAGGAGCTGATTGCGCCGATGCGCGAGCGGCGGGCGATGTATATTCGTGACAAGGGCGAGCTGATGGCGATGCTGAAACGTGGAACGGAACGGGCGCAGGGAGTGACGCAGGAGACATTGCGAGAGGTGAAGATTGGGCTGGGGGTGCCGGTGTTTAGTTAAAGTAGATTTAGCGGTGGAGTGCGTGGGATTGGCATGAAGCCGCTGATTATCTCATTAAAGATATAATTGATACCTCTAACTATTCTTAATTTCTTATTTAGATAATATAAATTGCTTCAGCCACATTAATATTACATTGATAAATCCTTTATTGCGCATTTAGAGGATTATTATGGCCGATATAGAAAATATAGCCCGGAGATTATGCAACATAATCGTTTCTCCTGATACAGTTACTGGGCTTATAAATGGAGGGTTATCTGTACCGTTGGATTATGGATATCTTGTTTATGGCATCTTTGACACGGATACCAGGTATGCTCGTGAAACTCAACGAATACGAATGATCACCGCCATAAAAAACGACATTTTGAATTACGAGAACATTGTCAACGCAGTTAAAGCCATATTCGAAGCGTTCAACAGATATTTAACTGAAGCGGAGCAAGATAAAATATACAGATCTGTAATGACTTCAATTGCAGGTAGAATATCAACCAATATTATTGCATCAACTATCGCGAAACATGTTATTGAAAGAACGTCCTTCACGTTTGTTATTTTTAAAGGAAAAGGTAACCCAATCACGACACTGAGCACATTCCTTTTGCTTGGGGGAATGGCTGAACGATCAATTAGAACATCTGACAGACTCAAAGGAGAAGCCCCAGAAGTATATCAACTTCTGAGACCCAGAGACTATGACTTACTTTATTTTCTTTTCGCTGATGCCGTCCAGCCTTTCGTAGATGCTATCCATGCAGGTTATTCAGAAGGAAAACCTGTATTTAATCAGATCATAAAGAAAGTTAATGAAAAACTAACTGCACACACTACGGCAGGCGCATATGAGTAAGTTTATCACCCCAATTATAAACCTGCTTCTTTGCTCATATTTAGTTTTAGCCTATATCCTTTGCTGGGTTGAATTCGAAACCTGGCATGATAAGACAATCGCCTTTTGCATCATTACCATAAGCGCCTACATTATTTCATTTTTAATGAATAAATTACTACCTGGAAAGATTCATATTTTTGGCGGGATCCTGGATGTGTTATCAGGTCCCTTACTGATCATTGGCGCATTTGCTTGTATAGCTGTCCTTGAACCATGGCCGCTGAAAATTATTGGCTTGTTCATATGGGTCGTGGCGATGTTGCACCTACCTTCTTTTGTAAATATAGATGAGGAATAATCATGTCAAATCCAGCATATCTTTGGTTAACCGATGCTAATGGCTCACCAGTCGTAGGAGGTTCCATGGTGTCCGGTCGGTTAGGTGCTATTGAATTAAAAGCTGTTGCTCATCACCTCAGCATTCCGGTGAGTGGAAATACGGGCCGATTAACAGGTACTCGTGTACATACACCGATTGCCGTTCAGAAAGAATTTGATAAAACAACACCTGTTCTCTTCAGGGCACTGTGTGAAAATCAAACACTAAAAACGGCTACGATAAAAATGTATCAAGTTGATGATGCAGGAATCGAGAGAGAGTATTTCAATATTATCCTGGAGAATGTAAAAATCACGGGTATCACACCAAATCTGTTCCCGGGTTCTGGAACAGGAACGCATACAGAGACGATCGAGCTAAGATATGAGGCAATTACCTGGAAACACTGTGACGGGAATATTGTTTACAGAGATGCCTGGAATCACATGGCGATAGCCTGAATCGACGTTCAATTTCTCGGGCCGAGGTAACATTGTTTTTACCGGTCCGACCAGACGGAGCGCCACCGGGAAGCGCTGGCGATCATTTCCACCGCGGTAAAGGAGAGCATCATGATGGAACCCACTCTCTCACAAGACATTCAGGTTTGAAGGTGAGCGCCCCTGGGCAGATTGAGGGGAACGTGGTGTTTACCTCCGTCGCCGCGTTTCATCCGGACAAAGCCAAAGTGGCGGCGATGGAGGCGCACTATCAGGCTGGCGGACTGGGAGTACCGGTGTTTTGAAATAACCTCATGCAGTGTATGCATTCAAATATTACATACGCTGCATAATATTATTTATCGGCAATTCAGCGAATATTACATTTATTATTAACAGGAACCATTACCATCCTGTCTTTAAAAGATGACCAATATCAATACGGATATTTATTTCGGATTTTAGCCCGACTGATTAACCACTTTATGTATATTCGCCATACAGTCTAAAACCTAGCATTGCTGCATTTATTCTTCTCCCCCTACAAGGAATTGTCATGCAGTTTTATACCAATGAATTCACCGCTGAGTTAAAAGCGGAAATAGATCGTTCGCCTTTTTCCGATGAAGAACTGGCCGCCATGCCTGAGGACGCGCGGGCCATCATTGCCAAACAGGAAGCCTTTCATCGACAACATCCCGTCACCGCCATCTGGCGAATTGCCACGGCTGGCAGCCAGACCCGACTGGGCGGCGTTGTGCTTCCTGTCGATCGCGAAGCCACAATGCTTATGGACGATAGCAGCTACACCAGCGTGATTGTCGAAGGGGATTTTGTAGGCTATCCGGATGGTACGCTCGCCATGATTATGACCTCAGCGGGTTCCGCTTTTTCCTGGAAAAGACAAGGCGTTGCTCTGGTTGGCAGCCTGCTTGATAACGATGACGAGATTATCAGCACACCGCTCGGCAGTACTTACCTTGTCACCCGCGAAGGTATTCCACCTTATGAGGATTTCTTAACATGGCCCGGAGAATAGGCCATGGGCTACCGTTCCAATAACCATGGACGCGGTCAGGCGCTGCACGGCGACAGAACAACCACTGGCGCAATATGCTGCACCACCCTGCCCTACTGCACCGAGCACGGTCGCGGTATCGTTCGCGTTGGCGATAAAACCACGGCTTGCCCCAAATGTGGCAAGCAGGGCGTGATTGCTAACGGTGAGCCACGCGTCAACTGGATGGGGCAAGCCTCAGCCGTCGATGATTCTGTCGTCATTTGTGGCTGCCCGCGCGGAACCAACCGCGTGATCGCCCCATCGGGAGAGTGGCTCGGCTCTGGTCCCTCTCCTGAACAGATCGCACAGAAAAAGCATCAGGCCATGCTCGCAGCACGCCGAAAAGAGCAAGAGGCCGAAGCACTACGACGAACAGAAGAACGCGATCGCAGCCGGGTCTTTGCGAAATCCTGCCTGCGCGGTGAAGGCTGTAACGATGCGGGTACCGGAAGCGAACCGCACACCAACTTCGCCGAGATGGCATTTTACCAGGCCATGCCTAACGACGCCCCGCAGCACGCCCAGGCGGCAAAACGTAAGGCGATCCCAAAGCCGAAGCAACGCAGCGCACTTTATCTTTGGTGGAATGGGCATTACGAGGAGATGGACTATCAGGCTGCCGTTGCGGCCGAAGAAAGGGCCTGGATTGCGCGAACCGCAATAGCCGGTTCCAGCGAGCTCGCCCTGATTGGCGGGCGCACCGTCACACCCGGGACATGGGCCGTGCGCGGCGCTGCACTTGGCGAAATAGCCACGGGAGGCCTTGGCGCACCTGTCTCAGGGCTGCTGATAGGGATGTATCCCGGCAAGCTGAATGACGGGGAGCAGGATTTTATCGACCGGATGCGCGCAGAGCAGATGCGGGAAGCCCCTACCCGCGTTCGATTTACCTGGGAGAATGACGCCAGCGGTAACCCGAAACCGCACGGCTGGCATACGCCGCCGGGCAAGGACAGCGTTCGCGTTCGCAGGATGGAGTGGGACAGCCGACGCCAGGCGTACACCTTTACCACCGAAGAAGACCCCAGCATCACCCTCATCTGGACACCGGATCGCACCGGAGAGAAAAAGCCGTGGGATACGGGCAACCAGAATCCGGTGCGGATACCGAACCCGGTTGTGGTTGATCCGCTCCCGGAAGTTACGGGGATTGGTGTAACGACCAGCCCGACTCCGGAAGAGAAGACGTTTGCAGATTATATTCTGATTCTACCGGTGGGCGGGGTGCCACCGATTTATGTGTATATCCGCCACAATCCGGGACAGGTTACAGGCAAGGGGCAGAAAGTTCAGGGGGTTTGGTTATCTGATGCGAATGCAGGGAATGGCTCACCCGTGCCGAGTCAGATAGCGGATCGGCTACGTGGGCAGACATTTACGGACTTTGACCAGTTTCGTAAGGCGTTTTGGCTGGAGGTGTCGAGGGAACCGGGACTGCTGGAACAATTTATCATAAACAATCAATCAAATATTCAGAGCGGAGCTTCTCCTTTTACCCCAGCAAAAGATAAAGTTGGTAAAAGGAATCGGTATGAGATACATCACATTAATCCTATAAGTCAGGGTGGCGCTGTTTATGATCTAGATAATATGAGCATAACGACACCTAACCATCATATTGATATACATAGAGGAAATTAAGATGAAAACTATCAGCGATTATACTGAAAGTGAATTTTTGGACTTAGTAAGAAAAATTTGCACTGCCGCAAGTGATACAGAAGAAGAAGGAAGTTTATTAGTTTTAGAGTTTGAACGTCTTTCAGAACACCCTAATGGATCTGATGTTATTTTTTATCCTGAGGAAGGTAAAGATTACAGTCCGGAAGGTATTGTTAGAGAAGTTAAGGAGTGGCGTAGGGAAAATGGTAAACCAGGTTTCAAACCATAGTTGTAATGGGTTAGAACAGATAATCATGCTTTCTGAACTTTTCTTAATACGGGCATGAGATAACATGCCCGTATAATTTTATTGCTTCAACGATTACCTGGGGTGGGAAATCAGATGCTACTCAGACATCGTCAGCCCACTTCTCCGCTTCACAACTGGAATATCCCCCGTATCATTCAGAGCGCCCGGAAACGTCTTCAACCACTGCGCGATTTTCTGTTTATTTATATTCACCACACTCATGCCATCCAGACATCCCCATAATTCTCTTGTATGTTGTGGCGTAATCACAATGCAGTCTTTCATTACCCGGATTTTGACCGGCATCCCGTTAATAAAACCCGCCCTGGATAACCACTCCCCCTCAAGAGGAAGATAATTATTGTCCACCCGGGAATAGAGTTCGCAGCAGGCTGAGCTCGCTTGCAGCGTCTCCGCCCGGGGATGGACGGGCGCGGTACGGGTCTGGTTGCCGTGAAGACGGCGGGCGCTGTTTTTGCGTACCAGCTCGTGGTTTTCAATCACGCCGGTAAAAGCGTCTGATTCTGTTTTGCAAACAGTAAACTCTGGCTTAAAATCCGTCGCAGCCATTTTCAACTCCTAGGATAGTTGGTTGTGGTTAGCGGTATGAGGGTGTTGCTGCACCTTCATATCGCGAATTCTTCATTTATTTCCCTTTGATACTTCCTTTGCCGAATGGCGTAATTACTGGTGCTCATTATACAGGGCTGAATATAAATACAGCGGTTTTTCGGTGGGTAAATTTGGGAAATGCGAGGAGGATTCAGGAAATAGAGGTTGGGGGATGCTGGCAAATCGCTGGCTTGAAACTCAGTCTTATTTTCGTCTGTTTATTCGCTAAATTACCTTTAACGACAAATCCGCCGCATCCAGCCCTTCCTCTCATATCCCACAAAAATTCATCAAATCTATAGATTTGCGATTTACATCCCCCTGATTTTGTTATGTGATCCCGTTACAGGCTTAAGAAACGCCTTATCCAGCCAACCGTAACAGGACTTCATCGATGGAATTTTATCAGGCCGATCCGACGCTTGAGAACTACTGGCGTGGTGTGATCCTCTTTGGAAGGAACGTCGCATCTTACAAATTTGCGCTGGCGTCAGCGTTGTATGAAGTGGATAAGACGGGCAGCGATTTGATCACCCTGGACCAACTTGCCGCCCCCTTTAGCCGCCATCTTTGCGAACATCTGAAACATGCGCCAAAGCAGATCACCTCCCGCAGCAGTCAGTTTCTGGAAACCTGCCTTAAATTCAATAATGGCGAAATCACCCATGCCCAACTGATTGAAGCGACGGTACGGCTTGGCTTTAACAATGTGATTGATGCTTTCCATAATGTGAATCAGGGTGAGATTGAGAAACGCTTTTTCATCGACGAACGCAAAACCAGTAATGGAATACGCCTGACGGATAACTTCTTTTCGCTGGGTGAACGCCTGCAATATAAAAACCTGGCATTTGAAACTAATGCACGCTGGAATCTGGTAGAACAGGCCTGGGCGATGGGGGTTTCACGTAATCTTGTGGGTGTTGAGTTCGACGAAGAGAATCAGCTGCTGTTCACGAGAGTCAACGCGCGTCGCGTGGATATCACCAGTTGCCGCGACAGCCTGAACGGATACCAGAAAGGACGCTGTTTTTACTGTTTCAGGCCAATCAGCCTGGTGCCGGGCGATCCTGAACTGGCGGACGTTGATCACTTTATTCCGTGGGCTGCACGCAATGAGGTTGGCAACATTAATGGCGTCTGGAATTTGGTACTGGCGTGTCAATGCTGTAACCGCGGTATCGAGGGCAAGTCTGCCCGTATTCCGAAAGTCAGGCTCCTGGAGCGCTTACATACCCGAAACGAGTATTTTATTCAGAGCAAACTGCCGTTGCATGAGACAATTGTTCAACAGACGGGAGCGAACCCAACTGTACGGATAGGTTTCCTTCAACGTAACTGGCAGGCCGCACGGGATAAACTTCTCCATACCTGGGAACCCAAAGCTGAGGGCGAGGCAACATTTTAATGACACTTCACTACTATCAAAACCACGCACAGGATTTTTTCGATGGCACTGTAAATGTCAATATGGCCCCGCTTTACGAGGCTTTCACCCTACATCTGACTCCCGGAGCCCGTGTTCTGGATGCAGGCTGCGGTTCAGGCCGTGATGCAAAGGCATTTCATGAGATGGGTTATCAGGTTGATGCCTTTGATGCCTCTTCCGCGATGGTGGAGCTGGCACGGCAACATACCGGGTTACCCGTGCAACTGATGAGCTTTTCAGAGATCGACGGTAAAGCGCAATACGATGGGATTTGGTGTTGTGCCTCTTTATTGCATGTCCCCGCTTCTGAGCTGCCAGCAGTGATGCGGAAGCTTGCGGATGCGCTTAAGTCTGGCGGCGTTTGGTATGTGTCGTTTAAGTATGGCAGCGGTGAGCGAGTGCAGGGTGAAAGACGGTTTACGGATATGGATGAAGAGGGGTTGCGGGGGTTGTTGAGGACTGTGTCTGGCGTGGAGATTGGTTCGCTGTGGGTTACAGAAGATAATCGACCGGGACGGGATGAGGTTTGGTTGAATGGGGTGTTAAAAAAGGCCAGTTGCAGCAGGATTGATGAAGTCTAGAAGGTGAGTATTGATGATGGGGTGAGTGCGAAGGCCGGACTTGCCTTTTATTTTAATTCATTGAAAATGAATAGATTTTTAGATTATGCTTTGGGGATTCGCCCCAGAATGGGACATAAAATTGAATACTGCGTGGAAGATCACAAAGTTGGAACTTTATTCTCAATAAGTGGGGCCCATATGATTAGCAAATATATATCATTGGTCACGATGAATAATAAATCAGCAATAAAGATTACTCTTCGATAGGATAGCCCACCTTTATTATAAGTAGGCTATCCCCTAAAAAACACATTAGGATTCGAACTATATGACTAAACCTAAAGAAGCCACACCTTCTTGGGGTCGACGCCGATGGTTCGCCAGAAGAGTCTTCATTTCTCGTAAAACAAACTGTGGCATCCACCTACACTGCAATTCAAAATCAAACCGTTCGTTGTTGGCGTTCCCTTCTGGCGTCATTAGACCATTTAAGATCAGTTCATTATAAAGCCATTCATCTAAATGCAAGCTGATACCGTAATCACTAAGCAGCCTACACTGCAACTGATGGGCGATTTTTAAGCCCGCTACATCCAGATCGCCAAAATAAAGTAGCTGTTTTACCTGTTCGACCTCAAGGAGTTGTGACACGCACTCCGCCTGGCCGGACACTTTGTTACCTGCGCCGTAAATGACCAGTGACCAGCGAGTCTGAACTCGATTAAGTTGGCATAGTCGATAATACACATCGGAGTTTTCAACAATGATAGCCGGAAGATCATGGCAACATGATGACTCATACGGTAAAGGCGGTGCACGTCGAAACGCACCCATATCAGCCAAAGTCAGAGTGACATGCTTCCAGCCATCAGGTGGCAAGGAGTCCAGCGCTTTTTCGTCACCAAATATAAGCAGAGACCGCTCACGATGCCCAAGCAAGCCCGGGAATAGTGACTTGTCGCCCTCGGTTTGGCGAAAAAGATATGTATTCAGCTGTTGTAAGCGAGCCTTGATTGGCTGGGTCAGTTGTCCTGTAATACGTCGGGCCAACCAAGGATGCCAGGCTATTTCTGATGTTGTCTTCGTAGGAACGATGGCACCTTCGTAAACAAAAGTACTTGGCAGGCTCATACCCCGCCAGTAGCGCTGCCAACTCGCTTTGTGCTTAGGCTGAGCCCGCCAGTCTCTCTCAAGCAGTTGCGTAACAGCCTGACTCAGCAAATCAGGCACCTCCTGGCTCAAGGCCTCTTGGTTGTGTGCGCGTAATACCTCATCCAGCACCGCATTAGCTTTCACTGTACGGACGGCCTTACCAGCGGCAAGACGATGTTTATTGGCTGTCGACTCCAGTCGGGATAGCCAGATCATTACGCTACTCATCTCATATCAACCTTAAATGACAGGATCGAACTGTGGCTTAGCAGCCAGAGAAGCCGCCCACAGGGCATGGCGTTCTTTATCAACGGTTACCAAATCGCGCCGCCTCAGTTTTTGAACTTTATTCAGGAAGAGATGGTTATCAAACATTGATTGGGCGTTTTCATCCGAAATACCAGTCAGGTAGATGAGCTGGATTTTATAGGCTTTGGCCATTTGGGTTTGAATGCGCATTAGATCATCGGCATTCGATTTACCCAGCGGGTTATCGGCTAACAAGAATCCTGCACTTGAAATACCCGTATCGTACTCTCGTACTTTACCAACCGTCACAAACAGTAAAAAGGCAGATGTAAGGCGCTGTCCACCCGAACCTTCAAGTCGGGTGACAGGAGTCCATTGTGGACGGCTGGCATTCGTCTTCAGCAAACGCACCTCCAGCTCCCCTTCGCCAAATACCGACTGAACCAAATCAGCCGTCAAGGCGTCCCGATTGGGCGCTCGGGGTATCTGTCCCTTGGCTATCCACTGCTGCAAGCGGCTGCTGGCAAAACCCCTGAGATCAGCGGCAACATCATTCAGCCGATCGGTCATTTTGATAATAGGCCGACCAGGCAGTACGGGGCAATCCTCAGGAATTTTGACCGACATCGCGCGCTTGAGAAGCTTAATCGCCCCCTCCAGATGAGCAGTCAGATGGGTGACAGTTAGATCAATCGAACGCTGGAATTGTTCCAGACTGTCCTGCACAGCTTCGAATACCTGCGTGATCCCAGTACCGACTCTGTCTAAATCGCCCAGCACTTCATGATAAGTTGCGATTGAGTCCAACTGCCGTAAGTATTCCTGACTGGCTCGGGCTTCTGGATCCTTGGCCAACTCTTCTTCGATCCGTTTGCGGAAGTATCCCCAAACCGTAGAGACGCGTATATTTTGCTGTTTTAGCGTTTCATTTAGACTGGCATACATTTGGCATTGTGTAGCCAGATCGTCAGCATATTCTGTGATGCTCAGGATCCTACCAGGTAGGCCCGCGGCAGAGCTCGGCGTAATGGGCTGGATCATCGCTTGAGCTGTTTTGGCGTTCTGTAGCCGTTCTTTCACATTTTCAATCTTTTGCAACTGTAGCTTCTTTTGCTCCAGGTGAAGTTTTAGCTGGTATTCAATTTCATGGAGGCTGTTGACGATTTCGGCCAGAGACGTTTGGATTGTCTCTATCTCAATGGGCTTCTCTTCCCAAACAAAATCCTCGTCAATTGATTTACTAGCCTCCTCACAGCTTTGGGAAAAATTTTGCAGAGTTACCTGAGAATTAATTAGATTTTGCGTGAATTGCTTCTGCTGTTCGTTGAGGCGTACGATGCGGTTATTAATTACCGTTAGCTCATTGATGGCCGCCGCTTTTACTTCGTCCGGATATATATTGTAGGTGGGTTGAGCGGTCAAACGCTCAGAGGCGTAACGTTGTGCCTTTTCAGCATCTTTCAGTTGTTGCTTGAGAGCGGTCACTTGATCACCGTTGGCTGCTTCGAGCAATTTTTTGTGCGCCTGAGCTGCCATCTCATGGGCATCTTCGGGGCTTCGTCCTTCCATACCTTCAGTCGCCGTAATCCCTGAATAGAACGGCTCGTTACACAGATTACTCCAGTTGCCCATCTGGATATTTAAAAGGGTTTTCTCGGAGAGCTTGTTCTTCTCGATCTCGCTCAGTCGTTCCAGTCTCTCTCTCTGGGTGCAAAGAGTGCCCTTGCTTCGTTGAATCTGTGCAGATAACTGCTCCAGTTTCATTATCGCCGTTTCACGCTTCGCCCATTCTGTTTCTACAAAAAGACTCAGTTTATCATGTGCTTTTTCTGCCTGAATTTTCTGCTGTCGGGCGTTGTTTAACCGCACCTGGACATCTATCTTCTCGTCACGCAGTGTTTGCTCATCATGCTCAGCTTGCTTAAGTGCTGCATCAGCATTTTCCAGTATTAAAAAAGCCAGCTCCCGTTGGTCAAGCAGTCCCGCCCAATGCTTGCCATACTGTTCGTAATGCAGACGCCAGTCATTCCTGAAAGATTCCAGTACATTAAGGGCGTTCTCCGCAGCCTTCACACTGATTTCCTGCGACGCTACGATATTCTCCAGGTCTTGCAGCCGAGCTTCGTAAGCAGCCTGGCTATATCCGTGCTTATCGGGGTTTGAGAGGACGACCTGTACTAATTCAGACGTTTCTCGGCGGAGATCTTGTGCTTCATCCAGCAAGTAAATAGCAATAGGAGCCTTCTTCCAGGGCAGGATCTCACTAATTTTATGGACCTGTTCAAACGTTACATTGTCGAGTGCGACCAGGCTCAGGTAGCGACCAGGGTTTTGATCGATCACCGCTGCAATCTTTTGTGCATCATCGTTGTAAACAGAGGCCAAATAGTGTGGAAATGTCCAGAGCTTATCCCGTGCAATGCCCGCCGCATAAAACGCTTCGAGTGCCTCATTGACCTGCTTAGCGACCAGTTCATGCCCCGTCATCCTTAACTCGTCCAGTTCGTGCCGGGCTTGCCGTAAACGCTCTTTCATTCCATTCAGCGTTTGAGAGTTCGCATTCAATACCTTGTCGAGCTGCAATCCACACAGCTCGCTGTGCCAACTCGCATCTTCAATATCTAGATCATGTTGCATTGACGTTGGCAGTTTTTGATAGGTTTTTGCTAATACTAAAGCACTATCCACAGCTGACTGGTGTTTTTGTTCAGCCAGAATGAGTTTTTGCTGGGCCTCACTTTTCTTGATTGATGCCTCCCGCACAGCATTCAGCTGTGCTTCCAGCGCCTGCTCTTTCTGATGAAGAATTGTATTAACCAGTTCTTCACTCTGCTTTGCATCGTGTAAGGTTAATTCCAGTCGGTATTGGGCTGCTACTGGTGTTTCATCCTTCTGGATCAACCCAGCTTCACATAATTCATTCCGTTGCGATTCGCCCTGCCGTTTGTCTCTTTTATATCTCTCACGATCCGCCTCCAGGCCACCCAGCATCTTTTGTAGATCGTCGTATGATTGCTTAAGGGTATTACTTTCCCTATCAATCTGCCCTAATTCTTCCTCAAGCGTAACCTCCTGCTGGCGATGCCTGTCGATCGCCCACTCTAATGTGCCCAAGGCTTCGCCAGCAGTACGCTCGAAAATCACCTGTAGCGGCCTTTCCGTTTCACTTTGGAATACCTTCAGATCTTCATCTGCCTGGCGGTACTCATTCAGGGCCTTAGCATAGGCTTTGTAGTCTATAGCAGCTTGAGTAATCTCAATCTGGCACCGATTGGTATCGGCTTCGTTTTGAAGCGCATCGACTATTGTTTTTTGTTTGTCGAACTGATGCTGCACGAGATCATATTCAAGCAGTGCTCTGCGCTTACCTAACCGCTCACGCAGAGACATCGCCTGGCCAATATGCGTTTGCAAACTATCCATGTTATCTTCAAGCTGCGTCTGTTCAACCTGAGCATCCCCGACAAAGGCTGCTAGATCGCGCATTGATTCTCGGAAGCCATCATCCAACAGTTGCTGCTGCGCCTGGATGCTTTCCAGCTGTTTAGCCGGATCAAGAAACGCCAACCAGTTAGCCAGCACATCCTTCAGGAAGGACTCGTTACGACGAATCCCCTCTAACTCTCCCTGACGTTCCACTTCATGCGCTACCAGTTCCCGCAGCCGCTCAGCCGCATCTTTAGACATGGTGCAGGCGAAGAACGCGCCAAGGAAATCATGTTCAGTTTTGTATTCGATAAAACGGGTCAGGCCGCCTTCTTCGGAGTTGAAGGTCACCATTGTTTTGATAAGATCAACGTTAATTTGTTGTTCCAGTAAAAATGCGCGCCACTCGTTCTGTCTGGTGGTTTTACGCCAATGCATACCGCCTTCACTACCGGCCTTGAGATTAAGCCAGCTATCAAAACTGCGCAGGCTATTGGCATAGGGGCGCAGCTCAGAATTGCGTTCCGCGCGGGAATAAGAAGGGACTTCATCAAACGGCGCGCCCATCAGGGAGTCGGGCGCATCACAAATAAACAGTGTGCGGTCAACATCATCTCCATTACGCTGATGAGCATGTCCCAGTAATAACGTTTGTCCTGATTCATTGACCATCTCAACCAAAACAACAGAGAGTTCTTTATAGAAGTAATTGCGGTAGTGGTATTCACTCTGGCGATGATTTGCCAGATATTGGGTGAAGTCACTCACGGACGGCTCAAAAATCGATAACAGCAGCGCGATGTAGGTTGACTTACCGCCCCCATTTACAAGCTGCTGATAAGTACTGGTCACCACCTTCGCATTTCTGACGGGCGAGCGCAGGCCTTCAACAACAGGTTTACCGATCGCTTGAGACAGGCCAATATAGTCCAGTGTGAGGTCCTTGTAGAAAGCTTCTTCATGGCCTGCGCCATCCATATAAACCCGTTTAATCAGCCACATGCTTAAATCTCCTTCAAGCGTTGCGTTTCTGTGGTTCCAGTTGTAACTGGACATTCATTGAGCGAAGGAAACTCCAGGGTATCTGCTAATGCTGCAAGATCGCTTTCAGCTAAATCGGACGACCGTTCTTCTACGGCTGGACTGATGCTCATGACAAAACGCACCGTCTCTTCGATGCCAGTATGGCGCAGATAATGTTTGAGTTTTTGGGTCGGATACCAGTCGGACTCTCCCGACAGACTGCTGTCTTCAGCCAGAAAGCCTTCCTCCTGCAGTAGTTGTATCCAGCGCGTTACCATTTCTGTTTGCGAGCGAATACTTGATACACGCCCTACCTTTTCGTCGTGAATACGGGGAATACGTTCTTCCTGCACAAACCTGGCCGCCATAAGTAGGCCATCTACGGTATCGTCACCCTCGGCCTTGCGCTGGGCAATCACCTGGTCGGCAACATCATTGAGCCTGGCTACCACCGAGGCGGCATTAATGGCGGTACTCTGACCGAACTCGACACGAACGGTGTCTGGAGTTGGAAACAACTCAGCCAGCAACGCAATCAGAGTTAAGCCTGCAAACAAGCGCTGTTCTTTCCGTTCCTTACCCTGTAGCTCAGCCATTGTTTCAGGTAGCAAGCGTTTGTTCAGCCAACCCAAAGATGGGGAAAACGGACCTCGGCCATCTGCAGCCAGTAATACCCCGTAGGTCTCATGAATCCCGAGGTACCGCAATTTCATACCTGCCGCGACGCCACGGATAATCTCTGCGAATAAGGCATCACCTTGCAGATCAAGCGCACGTTGAATCAGCTCATCCCCCATTTTATATCCCAGTGAATTCATAATTGCCTGCGTGGCAATCTCGGCGTAGCGTTTCGCTTGTTGATGCGCGTTGTCGTACATAACTACTCCTCAAAGGGGTCTAAGGGGTCTAAGGGCGCGACCGTTAACAGTTTGACATTGTTAGCCCGCCAGAGCGTTGTTTCGATAGCGTCGTCTATCTCCACTTCTATTGCGGGATCGCTGTTAGCTGCCAGGCTGCCAATATGAAGTAAACAAACCTGTTGTTCTTGTTCGGATAATTCTTCGCACTCATAGGCGTCGAAAACATCTCTAAAGCTCACATGCCCCCAATTCTTCAATCGGTCACTAACCCAATCGCTGCATTTTTTAATGACGGATTCAGGGATATTTCGCAGGTTGGTTTCAATAGCTACAGGCTGATCGGTGGGGTCCTGTATCTCATGTGGAAGCGCCTGTTCAAATCTATCGAGATAGAGGTTCAGCAGCGCTTCAGGATCAAACAGAATGTGCCGATCATCATCCTGTCTTCGGGGAGCCAACAGGCGTGCGGTGAGACCATCGATTTCCTTTTCGACAGTGTCGGGGGAATGAGACAGCAAGGGCTTGAGTGCACCTTTTTCCAGCGTTTCCCGGAAAAGGGTATTATCTCTGGGAATAATGAGTTTCAGACGAGCTCGCTCAAAATCTTTGTTAACATCAAGTAAGCAGTCTTGATAGCGCTGCGTAAAAGCGCAGACCTCAGCAAAAATCTCCTGTGCCTTACGTAGCTTATTTAATTTGTCGGGATTTAATTTCGAACTTCCTTCAACCAGCATTTCGGTAATGGCCGACATTGAGTTCTGGATATGTTCCAAAACCTCTCGGGTTTTATCAAAGGAATCATTGAGTACGGGACGGATATCGTGTGCATAAGATGCACTCAAATCACCAGACTGGGCAGCACGAACTTTCATCCGCATCCCAATCAGATATTGCTCCAGTTGCCGCTGCGTTGATTGGATCTGGTGTACAGCCTTGTCGATCTCACCGCGACGGATGGTTTTAAGCGTGCGCCAGGCCAGAATCGCAGCGCGTTCTATCGGCGTTTCATCCAAACGGAGGGTATAGAACAGCATTCCTTCATCAGTCAGCGACCAGAGAATATCATCTGAGCCGGATAGCTGGTCATAGCGAACCAGACGGACTATCTGCTCTTCGGAATGCGTTCGTTGCGAGAAGTCGTAATAACTGAGACGGAAAGGGTCTTTGATCGCCGCAAAAATCTTGCTGGCAACTTGCGCGTAGTCGGACGCTTCTTGTCCCGGATAGGCTTCATTGAGGTGCCCAACCAGACATAGCTCCGCTTCTTTACGCGTCATACCAGGCTGGCGCTCGCGGTCAGCATAATAAAGCATGGCGTCAAAGAGATACATAATTACCGCCAGTACATCAAGCTTGAAGCCATCAAACGGATTGCGCTGTAGGGCGCTGTATATTGAATCCAGCGTCCGCACTACCAGCAACGCGTGAGATTGAATCGTCAGCTCGCGGCGTGCCATAGATTCATTACGAACCTGCTCCAAAAACCCTAGTGACATAACATTCTCCCTCTGAGACGGAAGTCACTATAGTACTCCCCGCCCAGTTAAGCAAAGAAACTTTGCTTAACTTTCTTTGCTAACAATGTTATTTGTTTTGATGTTATTCGCCTTCTATACTTAGTCCGTATATCAAACCGCAATTGATTAACCTGCAAATAAGAATAAAACTGATATGTACTACTCAATGTTTCTTGATAAACACAAATCCCCACTCAGCCACGCACAATGGTTGCGCTTGCGCTATATTGAGCGCCAGCTACTGTGGGAACGAAAAGTCACTTCACGCATGATTGCTGAAGAGTTTGGCGTCTCGGCGCAACAAGCTCGTACTGATGTAAGAACCTATATGGAGGTCGCTCCAGGCAATGCTATTGAGAAGGGGGCCGGCCGAAAAGGGTATTTCCCCAGTACGACGTTTTCGCCTGTTTTGCTGGGAGACAACGATCTGGTCTGGCGTGCGACGGTAGAATTTCAACAGCCGCAAGCGGCCCACGCGCAGGAGATTCCGCTCATCCATCGCGCAGTGCATAGCCGCACGCTGGCAATTCTTTTGTCAGCAATCGAACAGAAGGGACAAGTAAAAGTGACTTATGCGTCAATGGAAAACCCGGAAGGCATATCCCGTACACTAAGCCCTACGGTAATAATCACCGTTAACGGGCGCCAGCATGTGCGAGCCTATGACTGGGATAGTTCGGCGTTTAAGGACTTTGTATTGGCGCGATTTCTGGACTCGCCGGAACTGATTATTCCTGCCCCCCCCCCTCCACGCAATGATACCGCGTGGGAGGTCGTAATCCCCGTGCGTTTTATAGCCAATCCAACACTAAACAAAGCGCAACAAGAGGTAATTAAGCGGGACTACATACTTGAACCATCTGAATTTAGTATTCGCGCACCGATGATTTTTTATTTATGCCCTGAAAACAATCTGCCTAAAACAGATGATGAATATGCACAAGCTACTGACACCAGCAGCCGCGGCCCCTTTGTCTACCCAGTTCTAGCTGTACACGCCCAAACAGGTGAGCCTATTCATAAGTACCGTCATGCAGGTGAGAGATAGACAATCTATCTCAAAAATAATTAAAATTGAGATGGTTTTAAGTGATGAACTATACTATCTCAAATTTATTAAATTTTGAGATAGCAACATGCCAATCAAAAGACCACTGGTACTTATTCCATTTTCCCAACTCACCGGAGCGGATCTGGAAACCCATCAACACTACAGCCGCGTAACCGACGATAAAGGTCGCTATCTTCCGTTTGACGAATTCTGCCGCCGCACGTCCAGCGGAGAAAATGTCTCTATCGCCTGGACGCTTACGAGGCGCGCGCGTGACTCAGCCATGCAACGGATCCATTATCGCAACGAAGCAGGCGATCAGGCTGGCTTTGTCCTTACATCTGACATCATGTCAGTGTGTGAACTGGTGGACAAGCAGGCCACAAGGCTGGCGCTCAAAGAACTTACCGCTAGACTCAGGGGAGCAGGTAAAGAGTTAACAGCGCTAAGCATGGAAGAACCCATCACTTCATCACAGTTGGAAGGTTCTAACACAACTACTCTTGTCGCGCGGGACATGCTGGAAAGCGGCAGAGCCCCCTGTACCGAAGATGAACACATGATCGCAGGTAATGCGCGGTTGATGGACGAAATACCAGAACTTATCCAGGAGCCATTAACGCCTGACTTGATTCGCCGCTTACATGCTGTTGGCATGAGTGGGATTAACGACGAAAAATACCGTCCCGGCGAACTCCGCGATACCGATGATGTGGTGATAGCCAACTATGACGGTAACATTGTTCATCAGCCTCCAGCCGCCGCCGACCTGCCAGAACGTCTGCAAATAGTGTGTGATTTCGTGAACGACACTGAACACTACGTTCACCCGCTGGTAAAGGCCTGTATTCTTCACTTCATGATCGCTCACGAACACCCTTTCAGAGATGGTAACGGGCGTACAAGTCGTGGGCTGTTTTACTGGTACATGCTGAAATCAGAGTACGACGTGTTTAAGTACGTATCCATCAGCCAGCTCCTGCATGCCGCTCCGGCTAAATACGCTTACAGTTACCAGTACACGGAAACGGATGGCATGGATCTGACGTACTACCTTGAATATCAGACCAGTATTATTCATCGGGCTATGACAAGGCTTTTAAAGCATGTAGACAATCTGGTTGCCCGCGCGGCCCGAATTGACCAATTTTTGTATAAATCAGGAAGCTTACCACGGCTGAGCGGACGACAAGTCACGCTACTCAATATCATTCTGGCGGAACCTAGCAGGAATTATTCCGCTGCAAGCGTAGCGGAGGTGCTGGGCGTATCGGATAACACAGCCCGTAATGATCTGCGTACTCTGGCACGTGAAAATCTCTTAACCGAGATATCAGAAAACGACCAGAAAACGGTTTATAAGGTATCTCAGGAACTGAGTTAAATATAAGGAAATAGATATATTAGCAGTGTTACTTTAAACAACATTGGAATTAATATGCTGAACTACCCAAGGAACCCAAAGGGCTAAACTGCTAGTGAAAAAAACCAAATGGTACCAATCAGCTTGCAAAAAAAAGCATATCAGCTGCTGCGGGCCAAGAAAAAAGAACCTTGGCCCACATAATAAAAGACTAGTGTAAAGTTAGTAATGTACTCGGTACGCCGTATGAGGAAACAAATAACCCTTTTACCGCACGGGTTGCTGCAACATGGAGTAGCGCACGTTCATTAAATAGTGCATCACGTTGTTCAACAGGATCGTCAGATGCTATGGCTTTAACTTCCGGCACGACGCCATCGTTGATACCCGCAAGGAACACATACTGGAACTCTAGCCCTTTAATGCGGTGCATAGTTGCCATACGCACACCAGGACGTTGATCACTATCACCACTATCCTGACCTAAATTATAGGTTTCGATTCCAGCATCATTCAGAGCAGAAGCATAACGCTCGTAAGCATGCTTTGTACGAGCGGTAATGCAGATATCCTGGGAACGAACATCATTGGCTAACAACGCCTGAATTTGCTTGATAATCGTCGCAGCCTCTTCTTTAAAATCTGAAGCATGAGTGATCATTGGTTTTTCACCATGAAGCAATGATAAATAATCGTTGCTGGCATCAGTTTCACCATCCAGGTTGTCAACCTTAACTCCGGTTAACAACCCGACAGCAAACTGTCGCGTCTCTTCTGTAGTCCGGTAGTTAATTTTCAGTTTTTTACTACGGCGCCCACGAACGTTAATCCCACACTGACCCAGAACGACTTTATTACGGTAAATACGCTGATGCCCATCCCCCACGATAAAGAGATCGTTAGGAGACTCTGGAACCAGGCTACGAATAAGGGTAAAGGCCGGTGCGCCTATATCCTGAGCTTCATCGACTACGATACTGCTATAAGGCAATTGCACCTGTTTTTCTTTAAACAGAATGATAGCCTCATGCATGGCATCACCCATCTCTCGCAGTTTGGCTCGCGCCATTTGTGCCCGGAACTCTTCGAACACAGGCCAGATTTTCGCACGCTGAATACGTGATAACGCCGTGCCACGACCAATACGGCTCACCTTCAGATATTCTTCACGGCTGTAAACCGCATTCGGCTGAACAACACGTTGCCACTCTTCAGAATAAAAGTTATCCGGTAATCCCAATTCAGCAGGGACTTGCTGCAAGGCATAGTTCCAGCATTTACGTCGCCCTTCATCGCTGTCATAGACCACGCGGAAATCATATCCCTGGCGTTTAAGCTGCTCGCTCATCCAGGCATCAATGTTAACAACTTCAATACGCGCCATCTCCTCACGGCTACACAAACGCTGGAGGTTGGCGCGAATATCCGCCGCCAGGTTACGGGTGAAGGTTGTGAACAGAACTTTTTTACCGGGTTTATCGGCCAGGCGTTGGGATAACCAACGTGCACGATGCATCGCAACAACTGTTTTGCCCGTGCCTGCACCACCTAATACACGTACCGGACCATTTGCCGGAGACTCTACCAGTTTTCGCTGACTCGGATGGAGGAAGACTCGCCATTTTTCCAGTGGCGCGTTGAGCATTTGCAGTAACTCTTGTTCATTCTCAACAACATGGAAGCGACGTTTACTTCGTTCCATCGCCTCCATAAAGTCGTTGGTATCAACAGGCTCATCACGGTGATCGTTAAACTCCTCCAGCACTTCCTGGTATTCCAGACCTTCTGCCAGCCAGTGTAGGGGTTCCCAGGCTTCCGCTGGCATCACACTTTCCAGCTGATTCAGCCCTGCGGTATCTACAAGAGCCATCACCTGCTCAATAAACACAGGAGGAACACCCAGCGCGAGGATCTGCTCTGCCGTATAAGCAGCAAAGAGTTTGGGTTTATTAACAACGGTCGGCTCAGGGGTAGGCGTGATATAGCTGATATCAATCACCTGAATCGCACCGGTTACCGGGTGAATCGCACATTCGTGTCGCCGCGCCCAGTCGTAGGCTTCGTCGTGCTTATCCACCCACATCAGCATATACAGAGCACCCTGCTCAGGTTTTAGGACGATCCCCCGGTAGGTTTGGTCAATACGAACGGAATGCACATTATTGCTGCGTGCATCGTGGATCTTTTCGTAGTTAAGTCCATTACTCGTCGGATCCTGGCGGAACTTGGAGATGAATTCCTGGACCTTTTTTTGCTGCGCTTTAGGGATCCGCGCGAAAGCCCCCAGAAAACCATCAGAAAGTGCCACCTTTGGCGTTGGAATCGTCATTTGTCACCTCCGGACAGATGCTGCAATGTATTTTTGTCAATTGGCCCGAATGCAACGTGCCAACCCTTACTTTCGAATAAAGCAGTAAACTCCTGATTATCGATAATCAAGACTTGCTTTTGTAACGGCCAGGCGAGATCGGCTTCTGCAATAATTTCGCCATCATCATCCTGCAATTCATATCCGACTGTCGGTGCCGGTAGTGATAATGACTGAAGCAAAACGATTTCTTCTGCACTCAATAAATCAAACTCAATTATCTCCGCCCAGCTCTCATCAGACTGAATCTCTTCCACTACCGACGTCTCAATTTTTGCCGGTCCAGACTCTTGCGATAAGTTAACCGCTTTACGACTGGTAAACGTCATATCTGGCAAGAACTGCAGTAAATTCACCATCCACCAGAAGCCGTTAAACCCAGCTTCATAGCCATTATCCTGGGAGTAGCGGTCATCGAAGCAAATATGCAAACTTAGCCAATTTCGCATTTGTTCAATGCTCGTGGTTTGCTTAATGGCTTGTTGCGGTACAACAGCTGCCAGCTCAATGAACTGTTGTGATGAACTACAGCTATCCAGTAAACCACCAAAAACAAATGGTTCATCAGGCAAAAGTGCATTCATCCGATAAGCAGGAGCATTCTCCTGCATTTCATAGGCGTATTTTTGTTTGATTCCGATGTCCTGCGACTTTTTAGGGTCCAGCCACACCCAGGCATAGGCAGCGGCCATTTTCTGCCATAACAGAGTTTTATTTCCGGGATCAGAAAGATAATCGAGTAGCAGTGCGAAACTGTTTCTCTCCCTGAATGAACCCTCTAGCGTAGCAAAGTTTGTATCATGGAACAGGTTATAAAACTTTGGCTGTTTCATATCCGGGTTATGCCCAAGCCCCATGACATCCTGAACATGTTTAAGCCCTTGTTCTTGAAGGTCTGTCCAGGTCACTGTCCATACCCAAAAATTCCCGCTGTCTTTAATTGCCTGCCGTTTTTGGACATCATCCGACACGCTATCTTTATGGAAAGCAAAACCATCCAGGAAAATTGCTACTGGTTTTATCTTTTCTGACTGCATCAGAGGATAGAGCACATAATCTGGTCGGCTAAGGATGCCTACCCCTTCTTTAACACCTAAATCAACTTGTGCTTTGAGATGCCAGCTCATCGCTGGTTCTGTACGGGTATTAATAATCCAGCCCGCGTTCTGGTGGGCATAACTCCTGCTCACGAGAAGATTTTTGTTATCCTGCAGGCAGTGAATGAACCGTTTTTCCAGTTCACTCCCCATCATGGCATCAAGCGAAATGTTTTTGATGGAATCAATAACGCGTATAGAAGCACTGGCCTTAAGGATTTTCGCCAGTAAGAGACGCGCCTGATCTCTTGATACATACTTCATACGCCCGCGGTCACGGTAAGCGTAAACACAGCGATAGCAGCCGTCTTTATGCGTATCATGGTTGCAGCTGCATTCCACTAGCGCCTTGTAGGCTAGCTCAAGTAATTTCAGCAGGTTGTCAGGTGTACGCATCAATTCTTTGAGTGAGCCGGTCCCCCCTGGTACGGTGTCGTAAATCACCAGATACTGGCGCCAGGATTCGCCCTCATTTTCCGGCTCGCGATACACCACGCCTTTCAGGTGATCCACGTTACCTTTGAAGTAATGTTTAAGCCCAAGCTGAATGGCTGCCCCCAGGGAGGCTTCTACCACGCGATCGTTACTGTAGCTGGTTACCGGCAGCAGGATACGCAATGCCTCAGATTCCAGTTGGCGATAAAGGTAGAGATAATCTTCAAACTTCGCTTTTTCGGGTTCAGCGCGATATTTACAGCTCAGGTCATGGCGTGGTTCATGATCGCGAGGGCGCTGCACCATGCCGCAACCGAGGCAAACTTTAAACCCGGTGCGTTTCTTTGCCTCTCCTGCAATCAACAGCTCATTGGCATCATCCGCCATTTTGCCAAAGTTGATATCTCGCAGGGTTACCTTGCTCAAAAACTCAAAGCCAAACGGGATTTCGCCTTCATCAATGGCATAAGCGGCCGATACATCCTCTTTTTCGAAGCTGACCAGTAGCTGTCGCTGGAAGAATGCCGGTTCTCGGCTATCGCTCTCATCACTGATCTGGCTATCACGAGCGCTTGAGCGGGCATAAACCTGTCGAAGCTTCAGTAATGTCGTTTTTTGCCCGGCATCAGCCCAACCTGGTGTGCCGCATTTTGGGCAGTATTTATGCTGATCGCCGGTCTGATCGATATTCTCGCTGTAGTTACAGTGGCTGCAAATACGCCAGTTTTCAGGCTCAGACACTTTAAGATCAATCTGTTCGATTTCAACTTTATGCCCGCCCGCATAGAAGTTATTCAATGGGGCAAGTTCAGCCAGCGCCGTTGAAGCCGGACGTTCGTATTCGTAGGTCGTGTTCTGATACTCACGCGTCTCCCCACCGTCATTACGCCGCCACAGCACAGAACGCAGCGTAATACCGGCCTCCGGGAAGGCATAGTTTGGAAGTAATCCTTCATCGGTGAGGAAATTAAGCGTTTGCTTGTTATTGATCTGGTTCACCAGAGCCATCAGCGCCTGACGTTCCGAAGTCAACTCGCGCATATCGCTGTCAAAGTTTTGATCGTGTGGCTCGCTCTCCAGCTTGTCGATACTTCGCTTGAGCTTATCAATCCGGGAACGCAACGATTTGCGATCCTCCACCAGCAGTTTTAATGCTTCTTCAATACGTTGCACCAGAGAACGTTGTCCTGGTGTCCCTTGCAAATATGACAGGAGCTGTAGGCGAGTGTCTTCAGTAAGATCAGGGAAGATGGACGAGAACTGCTGAGCAATATACACATGATGCTGATCAACATAACGCAGGAAGTTATAAGGGAACCCAGACTTGTGTCCAAACTCCAGCTCGTCCAGCATCTGCTTCACGTTTTTGCTGATAGCAGATGCCGGGACGCCGGTTTTCACCCAGTTGTCCATGCAGAATGCGGCCAACTGACGCTCCAGGATAGCCGTTGCGTTCAGGAACACACCAGGAGCCTGCACCTGCCCTTGCATCATCTCCAGAGGCTCTTCAAAGAAGAACTGATCGTGCGGGTTCCCCTCAGCCACCGTGATGTTAAGCGCATTGCCGTCTTTACGCCCGGCACGACCAATACGCTGTAAGTAATTAGCCTGTGCGGGTGGAACAGAACAGAGTAATACCGTAGAAAGGTCACCCACATCGATACCCATCTCCAGCGTCGGTGTTGCTGAAAGCAGGTTGATATTCCATGGCTGATTACCGCGGTAGAACGATTGTTCCGTAGCCTCACGATCTTCACGGCTCAGTAATCCGGTATGCTCTGCCCCCTGAACACGAGCGATGTCCATATTATCCCAGTGCCAGGTCACTGTATTTTCAGCTTCCTGATAGTGCCCCTCACAGCGCAGAGAAAGGCATGGCGCGTTTCGCCAGTGCCACCCCTGATCGGCCGGTGCCCGAACAACCTCACGACAGCAAGAGCAGTTTAGCTGAACAACATCACGGCTCACCACCAGCGCTGAAGGTACTAGCCCCCATGCTTCTTTGCCTTTTGTATCAAAATCTTTTACCAACCCGGCCATTTTGAGTGCCGTAAACAGACGTCGTAAAACCGCCTCTGCCAGGCTGCTGATGAACAGATTATTGCCGTTGCTGAGCGTTCGGTTGATCCAATGCTGATACCAGCTGGGGTTAGACTTCGCGCCAATCAGGCGATGGAAGCCGTTTATTTTTTCAAATGATGCATAGGCAGGTTTACGCGTTTTTGGACCCATAGACGGCATAAAGAGTGAAGTCCGCTCCTTTTGCGTCATCATGAAGGTCTTACCTTCACGCCGATAACTTTCGAACGCCGGATGCAGAACAGCTCCCGCCTGGCGCTGATGCCAAAGGACGCCAATCACCAGGTGTGCCACCTGCTCAACGGTGACTCCAACCATTTCATCACCCAGCTCTTCGACAAGCTGTTGGTGAAGAGCCGTTATCGCTGAGTTGAAACGCGCAATATCAATTCCTGCAGTTGCGTAACCGGTAGCCTCCAGCGTACGGCCAATTCGCGCGCGTAGAGTAAATTCGCTATATACCTCCCAGTCGAGACGAAGCGAAACCAGCTCCGGTAAGTCGGAACTCTCTGCAAGCTGGCCTTCGTTCTTCAGCGTCTGGTAACCGTTCATCCACTGCATGTTGGGCGCAATGAAGCTCGCGGCAAAATGAGCATCATCCGGTGAACGTTCACGCGTCTGCTGGCAGACGCGTGCCGCAAAGGCATCCAACGGTAACGTTTCTTTTTCACCCAACACGCTGGCGATTTGTCCACGTACCATTAACGGCCAGGTTCGGGCGGTAAAGAAGCTGGCGCGGTGTGCGGCATCCTGCACTGAGTCAGAAAAAGTAATCAGCTTTTTATGTTCGTTGAACTGGCTGCCATAAAGCTGATGGATCATCACCGCCGACAGGCTGGCGGCCTGCGACCCAAGAATCGAAATACCCTGTTTGCTGTTGCAGTACGGGCATTCGTTGGCAAATTCCAGCTCATCTTTATGCTCTTTGAGCATATCCGGGATGAGTACTTGCAGCAGGTCAGTATGACCACAGTGCCCGCACTGTACGTTAGTCTGCTTATTAAGCTTTAAACAGGAAGGGCACAGCTTCTGGTGAACACCGCTGACCGGTTTGTCGTTGTTGTCCGGGAAGGCCAGCACAATAGAACGGCCTTTTTCGAAGAACTGACGATAAATACCGTCCAGGTCGGTTTCGAGTTGAACGCTCTGACCATGGCGCAGGCTCGCCCACCCGGTAGCATGGCAGTCACGACAGTGAATAACGGGAAGATAATGTTCGCGATCTTCCACCGCGACATCATCAGCAAAAACGAGCTCAGGTGTTTTTGACACGCTGGCGACCAGGCGGCGCATCTCACGCAGCCACAGTTGAGAACGTAGTTGCACAAAAGGCAGAACAGGACGCGCTTTGTTCGCCTGCAGGCGCTTTTCCCGATCTTCCTGTTTTTCTGGAACGTCCAGGCGTGCCTGCGCAATCAGAGCCAGAATGCTTTGCAGCACGCGGGTCGAATGCCCGGCACTTTCCGACAGCATCACCTGGAGATTTTCCAGGCACTGCTGCTCCGACAGAATACCGCCCTGCAAATCCTCAAGCAGTACATGCAGGATACTGTGGCGACGTAACAATGAACCCAATTCAATACGCTTTTCACGTCCGCCATCGCTGTCCAGATCGGCAGGTAATTGCAGTGAACTATCCGGGAACCATAGCGGAATTTGTCCGTTCAGATAGTCTACCGGGCTGACATACGTTTGCGGATCCAGCGCAGCGCTGACATCCTGGCCCGGATACTGACTGTACTCGATGGTATAACCTTGCAGATATTCCGCCGCCGTGTAGCGATCTTCGCGAATAACCGCGTCATCGCTAAACGGCTGATCAAAGATTGTTTTCGCGTATTCGAGTAGTTGTCCCAGCTCGTCACCTACGGTAGCCGACGTCCCCACGCAGGCAAAACGCTTGTCATCGACACCGATGTGATGCTTCAGACGGCGCACCAGACAGGCCAGATCCGACCCCTGCGCGCCGTCAAACGTATGCAATTCATCCACCACCAGATAACGCAGTGACCCTGGCTGGTTATATCGCCAGAGTTTCTGATCGCCGGGGCGCATCAGCAGGTAATCCAGCATCTTATAGTTGGTCAGCAGGATATCCGGCGGGTTTTCACGCAAGGTATGTTTGCAGGTGATAACTTTATCCGCAGACATCTTTTTGCTGGGTTCTATTTCACTGTCGCCGACAAACAGGCCGACGGTTACTTTGCCATGCAGCTGCGGATCGCTGGCGATGGTTTTGGCGAAACGGCTGGCCTGATCGGTTGCCAGGGCGTTCATTGGATAAATGATGATCGCTTTAACACCGACCTCTGATGCGCCTGCACAATGGTTAAGCAGCGGGAACATAAAACATTCCGTTTTACCGGAACCCGTCCCGGTCGCCACCAGCGTCGGCTGAGGCATCTCGATACCCAGACGCTGAAACGCCTGTGCCTGATGCGCGTGCGGTGGGAACGGCAGCGTCAGGTTGGGGAAGAAGTTCAGCGGTAAGTCACTTTTACGAAACGGCAGCTGAGCGGAAAGATACGGCCCTTTCAGCAGCGTTTCCGGCTGGGACAGAAATTGCTCCAGCATCGAGACGTTATTGTTTTCTTCACCGTTAAACAGCGGGCTGTTAAGCGGGAAGGCCGCCCTTAAAAAGGAAGCAACGCTGTCGGCAACCTGCCGACTAACAACGGAAGGCAGCATCAGGCGCTCTCCTTATCTTGTGCAAAGAATGCCCAGGCGACTTTATAGTCGTCTTCACGGTCAGGTTTGATAAACGGTGCCTGCCAGGTGACGGTTCGGCGCTCGCCTTCATCGCTGCGGGTATAGTCATCAAAAGTGACGCTGACAGTGCCGGTTTGCAGATGCTTGACATCATCCCAGCCGATAGCTTGATCGGCGCAGTCGCCACCGCTCCATTCAGGGCTGTCGACATCAAAGACAAAACCGTTTTTCAGGTCTGCTTTACGCGCGGTACGCGGCAGGCCGACACCCACCAGGCCTTTGCTTGGGGTAAAGATGATGCGGCCGTTTTGATCGTACCAGGTATCGGCTTCATACTGGCGCATGACCGGGAACTGAACGCGATAGATGGTGAGCAGTTCTTCGAGAGTTAACCCCAGCGCCTGCGCCACCAGCACGTCGATTTCAACCAGCGCCTGACGGCGGCTGTAGTCGGAGCGTAAAGCGCAGTTACGCTGCCACTCTGGGGTCAGATTGGCGAAGAAATCTTGTGGAAGTTGCGGGAGATTGCGGCTCCAGCGCTGGGTGTTGAAATCTGGGGTATAGCAGGATTGCCAAAGCTCGGAATAATGCGCTGTTATTGCATTATTAACTAAGCCACGAGCAAATAGCCTTGCCCATACATCTGAAAGCATTGGTAAAATTCTCACTAATTCCGCCCGACAATCGCTTTTACCCGTTGTTTTAATTACAAAGTCAAAAGGTAAGGAATTGAAGCTGGTATTAAAAATCACCAGTTGTTTAGTGTCTTTGAAAGTTAATGAGAATCCCCCATCTATATGAGCTACATCTTTGGGTATAATTGCACCTATAGCAGTTCGCTCCGAAGAACTACCAATGGCTCTTCGATTTATATGACGATAATAATCCGTCACCTTCCTCGGCCCGTCTTCGCCTGGTTCAGTCCAAGTCACTCGTGGAGTACGTTTGACATACTCCTGCACATCACATGCCGGAATATAGTTAGTGCGCGGCAGGTAATCGTCGGGCAAAGTTAGCAGGTCCAGGCAGTCATAATCGCTGTTTAATGTACAGTTTTGGCGCGGGGTCTTATAGAACGGCGTCCCAACAAAGAAGTGCGGGCCAGACAATACCCATTGTGATGCATCCTCAGGGAACTGCGTCTTACGTTCAATGGTACCGTCTTTCTGCTGGTTTGTTTCATGCCACATTTCCAGGGATAAATATTGCCCCTGTAAATCACCCAATCTCTTCGGCTGATTAGCAAACTTTTCCAGCACTGCAACAAGTTGCTCTGCGTGCAAAGCGGGCAAACGTGCCTGCCAGGCTGGCGTTCCTTCGCTGTCATACAAACGAGCAAATAAAGAGAGTTCCTTCAAACCAATATGAATTAGCCGTGAACGGTGGCCTGAGGTATTCCAGGAAACTTTGATTTTGCCTTCAATTTCCTGCTCATCTTTGATACCAGGAACAGGACCTGCGTTGTTGTGTTCAAACGAGGCATCAATAGCGCTTACTGCGTAAACATTTGACATGTTAATAAAGGACGGCGTCGTATTCTGCGGTCCATAGACATTGATACTGAACATCGTTGCATGATGAACCTCGGCAAAAAGACTCAATTCATTATGAAACTGAAAATGCGCCCTCAGCCTCGGATACACCAACGCGCGCAGCTGCCCGCCTTTTGGATCATCATAAATTCCTTCCGGGTGCAGGAATCCAGCCACGCCTTTCTGCGCCCCTAAACGCCATGCCTGCGGCAGGAAGCATTTATACAGATTGGTCTGCACGCCACGCAGCACCGGGTAGTTCTGCTGCGCATTCAGGAAATTCTGCATCCCTTCGCAACCCTCATACTCGTTGCGCCAGGCATTTTCGAGCAGCGGAATTCGATTGAAGGTTTCATGACGCAATGTCGCCAACTTCGAGGCACTTAATCGGCCTAGAACAAACTCCGGCTCGTAATCGCCCAGCACGCCAGCTTCCTGCCATTCGACCTTCAGCCACGGCGGGTTTCCGAGCATCAGGTCAAAACCGCCGCGTTCGGCGAACAGATCGCTGAATTCCAGATCCCAGTGAAAGAAACGGTGCTGCTTCTTCAGCGCATCAACAATCGCCAGACGCGGCAAATGGCGGAACAGCACATCGGTTTTCAGGCGACCAGCACCGGAAAACAGCGAAGACTCTTCACGCACAATGCCCTCGTCGGCAAACAGATCGCCGGTGGCCTGTTCTGCGGCTTCAGTGACTCTTTCCGTGACGACAATACCATCGAGCAGAGTCTCCATCTCCATCAGCCACATGCCGCGATCCGGCAGTTCATCTGCTTTGTCGATTGGCCAGAACCACAGCGCGCACCAGTAGTCCATCACCCAACGCAGTTTCTGATAGCTACTGTTATCTTCAAGGCGACCGCTGAAGGTTTCGTCTTTACTGCTTAAAGAAGAGCGGACTTGGGCCGTGTTATCCGCAGGCCAAACCGGGTAATTGTCGGCGGTTTTCTGGCGCTCGGCTTTCAGCTGCTGACGGAACGTGTTCCAGAGCGCTTCCACTTTGCCGCTAATGCGCTGCACATCGGCAATCTCATGCGGTGCAAAGCTTTTGGTAAACTCTTTGCGCCAGCTATCCAACGCTTTGAAATCATCCGGATAGCGCTGCTTAACGGTTTTGTCGCTGTAGTTGGCCATGCCGCTGTCCGGCAGCAGGAAGTGGAAAATCTGCTTCTCTTCGCGTGGAATATTCATCGCCAGCTCGGCCGGTTCGCTGTTAAGCCAGCTCGGATCTTTCGCTTTTTTGTAAGTCAGCTCGCTCTTGTTGAACACCTGACGCCGCGCCCCAACCAGCGAGTTGCCGCAGTGCAGCTGGTAGCCAAACCACGGTACAAATGCATCGCCGCTGATGGCGTTCAACCACAGCGACACTTCCGCCAGCTCCACCGCCACCGGGTTTAAGTCCACGCCGAATACGTTGTTGTCGGCAATGTACATTTTCACCCGTTGCAGCTCCTGGGTGTAGCGATCCTGAGGAATGCGGCGACCTTCCGCCTGCTGTTTGTGGAACAGGTACGCTTCCGCCAGCTGGTTGATGGCTTCGTTAAGGAACGCTGCGCTGCCCATCGCCGGTTCGCATACGGTGAGATTTAAGATGGCATCGGCTTTGGCATGCGGATCGGTAATCGGATCAATCTGCTCTTTAAACAGCTCTTTCAGGGCATACTTGACTAACGAGCGGGTCAGCACTTCCGGAGTGTAGTAAGAGGCGGATTTTTCGCGGTCGCGCCCGGCCATGCGATAGATAAAGCTGCCTTTACGATGAATACGCAGGCTGCCGTCTTTTTCGTAGACCTTCTCGTCGTCGTGGTATTTGCCGATCTCGTCTTTGCTAACGAAATAGCCCGTCTCCAGCTCGTTAAACTCTTCTCCGGCTTTTTTCACCTCGTAGAGGTCATCACTGGCAAAGAACCCTCGGTAGGAGAGCAGCGCTTCATACACCGCACCTAACTGGTTGATACCCAGCTGGCGATAGGAGATACGCCCCCGGCGGTTAAAACGTCCTTTACCCGGACGGCTTAACGACATCGCCTGAATAATTTGTTGCAGGGTTTCATTGCGAAACACCACGCGGTTAAGAATGCGGGTGTTACTCGCTTCGAACAGATGGCTTTCCAGACGCGGCACGCTGAACTGATGGCTATGAATAGTGATCCGGTCGCCGCTCTCCAGGTCGCTCTGCATTTTCACGCCGCCGCTGTAGCCGTCACGCACCAGTTTGAACAGCATATTCAGGCTATCGTGGAAGTAGTGCCCATTGCGATCTTCTTCACTGGTCAGCGGGATCATCTCCAGATCGCGCAGCGTTTCCAGACTGTATCCCTGCAAATAGGTTTTGGCGGTCATCGGCGCATAGCCCAGTTCCGGGCGCGCTTCGATATAGAACAGGAACAACAGGCGATACATATACCGCAGGCATTCACGGCTCAGCTCATCCGGGTTAATAGCACGTTTACCGGTATAATAAGCCAGCTCGTTGTCGATGAGATAACGCATCGCTTCATTACCCAACAGCTCAATGCTCTCACGCAGGGCATATTTCAGATCTTCCGACACGCCAAACGCATGCTTGTGCGAATTGTCATCCAGCGAATCGAGGTACGGCGCACCGCTGCCGGGCAACAGCGAATCTTTGTGTAGCAACACCGACGTCGCTTTCAGGGTATCTATCTCGCGACGACTTAAAATTTCTTCAAAGTCAAAGCGCAGCAGACGGTTTTGCGCCCACTTAGTACGATCCAGCAATAACAGCTGGCGGTTACCGAGCAGCAGCACAAAACGCGGCGGTTCATTTTGCGTGAAGACCACCGTGGAGAGCAGATCCTGCCAGCTGCGGTATTCGCCGTTCGCTTTTTTACGCAGACTGTCGCGCTTATGTTTATCGGTATCTGCCGGGAACTGCGCGGTCAGCAGCGACAGCGCCAGCGGATCCAGCGTTCCTTCTTCCTGGTCATGTGCTTCGACAATCCACAGCCACGGACTGCCGTCGGTGCTGTTGTAACGAGCCAATACCGGCAAAGGCGTATCGTCATCCAGCATCTGAATGTGCGGATTGAGTTCATAACCCAATGCCTTTAACAGCGGCTGCCAGCGACTGCGCTGATCGGCAAGACGCTGCGGGATCTGGCGCTGTTTTTCATGATCAGTGAGTTTGCGGAAAAACTCTGTAGCCAAACTCTTTAGTTGTTCCCATGGAGCACGATATCCTTGCTCCGGGTCTTTACCCTGTTCACGGGCAGCGCGTTCAGCTTCGCGAGCGGCATTTTCCTGCTCAATCCAGGGTTCAATTACATCGCGAATATCGCTGGTAAAGACTTCGCCCAGATAGTGGTTAGAGTAAAATTCGTTTTCGTTATTAATACCAACCAGCGCCATGATTAGCCCTCCGCTCCGGTGATTACAGCAATAACCTGAATGTAAGGTTCTTCTTCAGTAGTCATGGTGTCCTGAATCCAGTCAATATAACTATCAAAGTTATGTTGAATTTCGCGCTGACGTTGTTCTTTGCGGCTCTGTTTCACTGAAAGCTGCTGTTTATTATCGGCAAAATCCAGCTCCAGTTGACTCAGCTGACGCCTACGCAGAACCTCCAGCTTTTGTAGATGTTCATTGAGCTGCTGATTGATATGCTCCTCAAAAGCATTTCGATCGTGAACAAACACATCCCGCGCATGGGCGATTGCCACTTCCAGCAGATCCTGCTGGCGCTGGTGGTTACGATCTTTACCACCACTGTTAGTCAGTTTGCTTCTCAGTTGCGGATGTCGTTTCAGGAACTCAGCAAAAGGCAGACTACCGCTTAACGTTTCGCGGTTAAAGCTCACCACCAGCCACGGATTCACCATCGGATGCGACTTACGGTTCGGGAACAGCCCGGAAAGGATGAAGTGATCTTCATCAGGCTCAAACAGATGCGGCAGGCGCATCACCGGAGCCTGGTGGCGACCAAAGGCGGACTGAATTTTGTCGTCTAGCCACTGCACGACCGGGTTAATTTGCCAGAGATACTGCACATCGGGCCAGGCATGTTGCTCACCACGCGCACGCGAAATGGCTTCCGTGATAATGGTTTTGTCCTGGCTTAGATAAAGCTGCCAGTTTTCCGGCGCAATTTCCGGCGGTAACTGGTTAAAGCGACGGCGTAACTCCTCCGGAGCGACCAGCGATAAGGTGTTATCAGGCAAGGTATCGTATTGCACGGTCTGGCCGCAGGCCTTCAGATAGCCCAGCGCTTTTTCGCAGTATGCCTGCTCATTATCAAACAGACTAATGTCGCTTTCGGTCACGATCGAAGCATCGCTGGACACTGCGCTGCAGATTTCGCCAAACAGGTCGTGTTCAGAATTTTCAGTGACATTGCTATTCAACAGGTCGTCGAACAGGCTGGCGCCATCGTCCTGCATCATGAATTCAGCAACCTGCTCTTCTTCCTCTTCCTGGGTAAATTTGCCGGTAAATTCGGAACTGTCGCCGATATTCTTCTGCGCCTGTTCGTCTTTATTGATCAGCACTTCCAGCACGCGCATATCACCGCTGATCTGCGGTTCACTGGCTTCAGTCAGCAAGTAACGGATCTGTGGCTGGTATTTTTGCCCGTAGCGGTCAATACGTCCGTTACGCTGCTGGAATACCATCAGCGACCACGGAATATCGAAGTGAATCATTTTATGGCTGAGGTGGTGCAGGTTAATACCTTCAGACGCGACATCCGAGCAGATGAGCAGGCGTAGCGGAGACTGGGTTTTGCCAAACGCTTCGACGGTTTCCATCAGTACTGTATCGCCCTGGTCGCCTCGCAACGTGGCAATTTGATCGTCTTTCAGCTTGAGATCGGAGCGCAGTTGCTGCTCAAGGAATTCGAGCGTTTTGATACTCTCGGTAAAGATCACCAGACGATCTTCCGTGTTATTCGCTTTCCAGCGGAGATCGTTACGGATAGTCTCCAGCAACAACTGATACTTGCTGAACTGGCTGGCATCAATATTATTGAGCGCCAGCAGCAGTGACTCTAATTCGTTAATCTGGCTCTGACTGTTTATTTCTTTGCGGTTCTCAAGCCGCTTCAGGCGGTTAGCCACCACGCTGGCACATGCCATTGGACTGGAGAACAACGCTTTTTCGAGCGTAATTTTGAACAGGCGGCCTTTATTTGATTGCGAGTCTTCATCATCATCGTCACGGAACTGGCTCTCAACCAGACGACGATAAGCTTCTTCTTCGGCCCCGGTTGCCGGGTGCGTGAGTTTGACGATATTACGTTCCGGAAACTCGCCAGCCATCTGATCTTTTACGTCTTTTTTGAAGCGACGCACGACCAGATTTTTATCGGCAAAATCGGCGTATTCATACTCTTTAGGATTGGCAATGGCCGTCGGGTCGAGCATATTCATCAGGCTGGCAAAACTTTCAGCCTTACCGTCATGCGGCGTAGCTGAAAGCATAATCAGCGTATCGCTGCGCCCGGCGAGCAATTTTGCCAGTTTGCTGCGCAAAGAGCTGGTCCCACGTTCAGCGACATTATGCGCTTCATCGATAACAATAATATCCCACCAGGCGTTTTCCAGGTGATGACGATATTCGATGTCCTGTTTCAGGGTATCGATGGAGATAATGGTCTTATCGAAATAGTGGAACGGGTTGTGGTTGGTTGGGATGCGGTTACGCACCTTTTGTAAACCAGCGGAGTCAAGCCGTGTCAACGGAATAGCAAAACGGCTCCAGAATTCTTTCTGGAATTGCGTAAGCATGGATTTAACCGCCAGCACCAGAATGCGTTTGCCACGTCCACGGCGAATCAGCTCTGAAACCAGAATACCGGCTTCCAGCGTTTTACCCAGCCCTACCGCATCAGCAATTAATATCCGCTGTCGCGGCTGCGCCAGTGCCATGCGCGTGGGATCGAGCTGAAAGGGCATTGAATCCATCGCAGCCTGATGTCCAAAATGGACTTTGCTGTCAGTGGGGACGCGTTGGCGTAGCTGGCTCTCTATGTACAACTGAGCCGCCTGGTAATTGGCTGACTCATCTTCCACCAGATTTGTTTTTGCTGGATCAAGAATCTCGACTTTTTGTTCCAGCTTTGTCAGAAATAGCCCTTCTTTACCGCGTACCAGCTCCGAAATGCCATCACAGGTCAGCAGGTAACCACCATCTCCGCTATCATCTGCCCGGCGAATGCGCCACTCTGCATCACGAATAACCACCCGCATTCCAGGTGCATAATTTTGCTTATTCATCGGTTTTTCTGTCTGTATGAGGCAGTGGTGATAACACTATCCCGAGCGATATGTCGCTGCACACTGCGATAAAAAAGAGGGCTTTAAAGATAACATGAAGGGTGGCGTCAGGGGGATAAAATGGAATGTAATACGCAGAAATAACGCATAAATTTCAAACAGCGATAATTCAAAAGTGAGCTGGGTCAACTCCCCCACACTGAGTCGGTGGGGGAGAATTCGTTTAGCCTGCGATGATATAACTCTTCAATCCATTATCCGGGGCTATAACCAATGCCCGGCAGGTTGCCAGGCGCTCGACCTGATTCGGTATTCGTCCTGAAAAATCGAAGAATGTGTCACCCGTACAACGCCAGTAGCTCAGTCCCATATCGAGCAACACATAATGTTCACTGCCATCGCTGAAGGTCACGGTCAGTTCACGTCCGTGATCGGTGTTCTGATTATCTCCTGCCAACCATGAAATTTTCCCTGACCATGCAGGCCCAAGGTAGCCCTCTTCCAGCAACGTGGTCATAACTTGCTGGCGATCCTGCTCATCAAGCCATGCGTTATAGAGTGAATCGTGTTGCCGAGAACTGTACTCTAACTTTTTAACTGAAACAGTGAGTTCGGCCCGTTCTGCCAGCCCCTGTTCAACCAGCTCCGTTAAAATTTCACCTAACAAACGTACAGTAAACGGGCTATTGAGATAACGATCACTATAGTGGACGTGAGTAATTTCGCGTCGATTAGCAAAAGCCTTCTTCCAGCCAGTATGCTGCTGAGCTATCAGTGCCCAGAAACGCGAACCAAAACCTTCCACCTGGCCGTCAAGTTGTTGGCTGAGATTGATGCGGACCGCCCCGGCGGGCAATGCTGGCAGTAAGTCTTCTGCACTCAAAGTCTGACCCGAGAATGTTTTTCTGGACGCCCCTTTAATCGTCACTACCGGCGATGCCGAGCTTTGTCCCCATAATTCACCGGGCGAAACGGTGGCATTGTCGTCAGCAGCCCACTGTTGATTTTGCCCCTCACGAGTGACCTGTGCCAGTAAGTGCCCTTTCCCTTGCACAAGTTGCGCAGTGGCTATAGATTTCACTTGCAAGCGTTCACCCGGTATCGCCGCTAGCGCGGAAAGCTGATGTCTGGTGCTATCAGCTAAGTTTTCCAGCTCCGTGGCAATCAGCAACTCAACATTGCCCCCAGAGGAAGCAAACTGGAGTAACTCTTTAAATAATGGCCATTGCGCAAAACTCCACTGTTCCTGCGCCCCAGCAAGAACCAACGAGCAGGAATCATAAACCTCGCTGTTTAGGCATTGCGCAATACGCAAACTGAGTGGGTTGGTTTCAACCCGGCTACTTTCTCCGAAGTACTGATATTCTGGCGCGAGATTAAGCCGCTGTAGGCGAAGATTAGTGAGCAGGGTTAATGCCTGGTGACGATCTAATTTACCGACATAATGCTGACTGTCGTAGCTGAGCAAGCAGTGGTGACAGAATTTATCACAGCTGCAATCGAGCAATTTTCTGGCGTAATTAAAGACATCCGACCAATTATCGATCAATTGCACTGCATAACCCGCACCACCAGCATTATTATCGTAAATAAAGATAGAATATCCAGTGAAGCCATCGATATCACGCGCTTGCTGCGTCGTCACGCCCAGCTCAGTATTTTCGATACCCAATTTATGCGCTAATCCTTCACGCAAAGCAACCGCAAGGGAACGCGCGGCAACATCATCCCTGATCAATAAGCCATTATCATCACTGAGTTGCAGCTCAACCATATCTGTACGGCTGCTATATCCCAACCACAAATCTTTATGCACATGACCGTGGCACAATTTATTGCTTCCCTGCCGGTCATTACTACCGCCTCTCAACAGGTAGTGCGTATTTTCCTTCTCCGGGTTCTTTAGATTCTCCGGAGTACGTTGGGGCTGAGTTTGAGATTCTGCCCGGCCACAGGAAAGACAAATTGCGTAGCCATGACCAAATTCCCCCTCACTGAAGTGGAACAATTCCCCGCTATGACTAAAACGGTAACGTCCGAGTCCAGCATCGGGTAAAGAAACCCACACTGAAGACGGTACAAGAACACGAGGATCTTTCCAGGGAAGTTGCGCAGGCATGGATACATCATTATGTGCCTGATAACGAATGTCTGTCGCAAAACCGACAGGCTGTAAATACCGCTTCACATCAAGTTGCTGTATATCTGCCTTGCAGTGGCTACATTCGACAGGGCGGGTGGCGCAGGTCGCTCCCGCGCCGCATTTACGGCAATGCCAGAACCACGGAATATGATGATCGCCAGATAATTCCTGTCCGCTGGCAAGTACCTTACCAAGCATAATTCCCGAGGAACGATAGACTTTTCCGCCCAATACCACATCAGCACCGGGAGCATATTCACGTAATGCTGTGGGCAGGTCACGGCTGGGCAGTTTTTCAATGCGGCGAGAAAAGTTTTCTCCCCCTTCATTAGGGTCAGCCTGAGTGGCTTTTATTGCGCGACGTTTTTCCAGTTCATCCGCGGTCAGATAATTGAAATTGACTACACCAACCGGGAAACCATGACCCGGTAGGAAAGCTTCACTGATGAGTTTAGAAAATAGATAAGCACCGCGATAATCACGAAGCTGATAAGTGATTGCTTTACCTGCTGGCGTTTCTTCCCACGCGCTGTTATCTGCTTTCAACGCTTCGATGTTTTCCAACAGTATGGCAAGTTGGCTTCTCCAACGAGCATCAACCAGCTGCATCATCGTTTGCGTACGGGTCAAGAGCTGTGTCGGCGTCAATGTCATCAGAACAGTTCCCTGGGTAAGGCGTTTAAGTTTATCCGCCATCTGATCGGCCTGATGATTTAACCAATGGAGAAAACGAAGACACTGGCTCTCATCACCTTCAAAGAACCATTTACAACTCAGTTTTGTCGCATCAGGAACTTCAGCTCGTAAAAATGCCCCTAAAACCAATGCATTAACATGTCGCTGAACAATACTGCTGCTACCAAAACGAACCCGTGGAGCACTCGCAACGGTGTTGAACGCCCAGAGGGGATCTTTGAATACCTCCATTCCATGCGCGGTGTTTTTACATAACGTAATGGCGGCAGATGCACTTTCACCGCGACGGCCAGCGCGACCAGCACGCTGCAAATAATTCGCCGGAGCCGGAGGAACGTTATTCATCGCGACCAAACTCATCCCCCCAATATCCACGCCCATTTCCATGGTCGTGGAACAGTTCAACACATTGACTTTCCCTGCTTTAAATTGTTTTTCATTGAACTGGTTCTTCTCTGGAGTTCGCTGCGCTGAGTGTTCCTCCAGACGATACCAGCTATCTTTCAGGGCCAATCGATCACTGCGAGTAGACCATACCCCCTCCTCCCGAGCATGTTGAATGCGTTCATTACATTCCAGCCAGTGCAGGCGCTCTTCTCGCGCCATTTCTCCACCACCGGATAAACGCCAGTGACGCACAGGAAGCTCAGGCATTTCAATCAATACAGCTTTTTCAGGCGCTATCTCTTTGCTACCTGGTAAATACGGAGAATAACCCAATAAAGTGACATCTAACGCACGCCGAGTATAGGGGCAACGCCAGACTTGCTTTGGACTGTAAAATTCAGCTTGTTGTTTAATGTCCAATTGATAACCAGATTCAAACGGACGCAGGCATGGTCGAATAGCTTCCCAGACCTCATTCATTAAGTGATTAACCAACGCTTTCCAGTGAGCCTGCTCAGGCTGTATTGCCGGAAAGACGGCAATTAATAGCTTAATGACCCGGTTATAATGGCGATCACGTATTTGTGGCCAAAGCTGATCACGTTTCTGCCCTTTGTATTTTTTATCAGGCCCCTGCAGCATTTTTACCGGGAAACGTGCCCCCATCCAGCGAGGGTACTCCTCGTTTTCGTAAAAAACGGCACTGTTTTCACGTATAAAGAAATCAAGGGTAATCTTCAATAAATTACGCCATTCCGGTAATTGCTTATCGGAGTCGGGTAATAATGTCTTCCAGTCCTGCGGGCAGGTTGTGACTTTATCAATAAATGGATAGTGAATGGTCACCAACCCCAGACTTTCGAGGGTCCAGGCATTTTTAGGGCGGCGACCAAATTCACTGTATAAACAAAAATCAGCAAACTGTCGTTTAGTAAGATCGAGCCCAGACATGTCGTTAAAACTTCCTCTCATTCTATCAGCAAGGTCCACACTGCCAACCAGCTGCTCAGACAGTGTTTGCCACGACATGGTTTTCTTCTGCTGATTGCCAGAGCTGGCCAGGAGTATTTGCATTGCTTGAGCATGTTCCTGGCTTAAGGAATTAACCATCGGTTTGATAATTTCAAGCGCCTGAACATCCGCAGGGCTCAGTTCCTCATTTACTACCATCGCTTTTCTCAGTGCGTCGATGGAATTTTTTAAAGGAGGGATAGAAAACTGGGTAATAAAACTCTCTAACAATGCACAGTGTGTCGGACTGAGCTTTACTGATGGCTCATTGATATTTGCCAGCTCCTGGTAACAAAGAGCTCGCAACGTAGCCTTATCTGCATCCTGCTGTAAGCGGGCAGAGATGCGGGCGGTTCCCTGACGTGAATCCGTAAAAGTGAGCAGGCGTCGACCATTAAACGGACCTAACTGCTCTTCTCTTGTTTGTGGTAAAGGCGAAAACTCAAGCAAGGTAGGAATAATTTCATTCAAAAAAAAGGGGGCACCGAGTCGAAGCGGGCGAAATAAAGGATTATTTTTCCGTTGAGTATCACCACAACAAACACAGGAAAAAGAATTATTGCGTTCCTCCCCCCGATGTTCTGGCCTCAACAGGTTTACCTCATAACGCTTTTGTGCCCCACCGTCAATTTTTCCCGCAGTGGTATCCTCCAGTGAAACAATAATTTTTTCACCAGTGCTCGCTAACAGACGATCAAATTGATGGCTATTCTCTAATCCATCGTTTTCGTCATCTTCGGGATAAACATCAATATCAAGGGCAAATTCATCTTCTGCTGCTGCTGCGGGTTGCGCCACTAACCAGTTCGTTCCATCACCGCGCATTTCCTCTTTGGCTGATAAATACGCTGAACCGCACCCTGAGCAACGCAAAACTTCAAACACAGGCGCACCACAGTCGCAATATTGGCGTTGTTCAAACCATACCTGACCAAATGGCCAGTCACTCTCACCTAATTCACTCGCTTTATGTGCGCATTGTTTATTTGAACATGCCCATAGGCCCGCGAGTGTTCGGATAAACCCATGCATACGTAATGGCGTAAAAGCTAGTGAAAATTTAGATTCACCCTCTCGCGATTTCGCCATCAGATCGAGAAGCTGCAGCAGCTCACGGTGATTAATGTCTGGCCAGGTTCTTCTGGCAACATTGAGCAATTCACTCAAACGTACCGCCTGGCGTCCGGGGCGAGTTAACGCCTGACGCAATTGCTGGGCCACACGGTAATGACAAAGCTGTTGATAAAGTTCCCGAGAACTCAGTGAGTTAAGAGATGATAAAGATGTGGGATATTCATGACGAATAAGAGACTCCGAGATCGGCGGTATTTGTCTATAGCCGCGAACTACTTTTACATCACGTTCTGTGACACCCGCGAGATCGGCAACAAATTTAGCAAGTTCTTTATTACCTTCAGGGGAATCTTCGCCAATGGTGGCCGAGGTAGCAATGATTTGCACAGGTTTATCTGTACCCGGTCCAACATTAAAGGCCTGCATGACGCGACGTAAAAGGAGCGCCAACTCAGCTGCCTGAGAGCCAATATAACTGTGAGCCTCATCAAGGACGATATACTTCAGCATTCCCTGGGACTTTTCAATGATAGGGGCATCTTTGCGACGAATCAGCATATATTCCAGCATCGTGGTATTCGTCACCATGATGGATGGTGGGGCTTCATAAATGGCTTCCCGACTCAATGCCTGTTCAGGTACTTTGAGCTGGTCTTCCTGAACTTCATATTTGGTATGCCGGGTTTCGCCATTATATAGCGCGAAGCGTATTTTCCCTTTAAACCCGCGAGTCCACTCGCGAAGCCGCTCCTGCTGGCTATTTATTAATGCATTCAACGGATATAAAAAAATAGCCTGCGTCCCTGTTAGTAACTGCCGGGTCAAATTTTGCTGACGAATAAGATCTTCCAGCACCGGCACCATAAAACATTCTGTTTTTCCTGACCCTGTACCACTGCTCACTAATAGGGACTGCTTGTCTTCAAGAATCGTTCGCCACGCAGTTAGCTGATGACGAAACGGCACTGGCGCATTGCTCAAAGCATCAACCAGCGGGCTGGAGATCAGTTTGTCACGCAAATCCTCCATTGTTTCATCCGCAGGCATCCAGCCAAACGTGCTTTCGAATACCGGATCTGCAAGCAGTGACCCCCCCAGACCCGGAGGCTGGAAATATTGAGATTCCAGATATTGACTCAACGACTTGCTCCGCAATGCCAGCTGACTCACCACCGACCTCACCGCACGCTGATGAAGCTGATTTAGAAGTGGCGCATAATGCAGTTGCTGAACGTTCATCAATGACATACTCCTGCTTGTTCAAAATAATACTGATAGATAACCCCCAATTGCTGCGGGGCTTGCTGATAGTGAAATTCAAAAAGTGCAGTTAGCTGATGCATAAGTTTATTGTTTCTTTGGGAGAGCAGCGCCGCGACTAACATCAAATTAAAACGTTTTTCAAAACGAGTGTGATATGTGTTTTCGATCCAAAATTTATTAAAAACAGATTTAAGGTCTGGAGTAATAGCGCTATCCCAAAGCTCTTTAGAAAAAATACTGACACGTCCAAAACTATCTGGGTTTCTTAATAACATCTGTTTGGCATCATTAAACTGCTCGCGGCTTACAAATGGCAATACAGTGCAACCTGCAGGTAATATCTCACTATGTGTAAGCAACATATTAGCGATGGGAACTAATCGACGATCGATATGCGCTCGATGATTTATAAATGCAATAAATGGCTGTAGTATATTTAATGCAAATGCCTTATCATTAATCTGTTTTTCCAGAGAATACCAACACTGTTCAAAGACATCTTTCCATATTGAAACAGGAATCCATCCCCATGAGAAGGGTAATTCCTCCTGTATATCATAAATAGTATCACTATCCCCAGAAAGACATGATGATATTAACAACTGAACAACCACGCAATAATTACTCGAAATTCCTCTAAATAAATCCAGTTCCAGCAAAGGCAAGCTATTATTCAACTTATATTTTTTAATGTACTCAACCAACAAATAACAAGAGTTTTGCAAAGGATTATTGTTCACTTCCAAAAAAAGCGCATTACAATATTCCTTGCGTTGTTCTGGCGATGCGTTGCATATAGCATTTAGAAATAAATCATCTGTCTGTAGTGTAGGTAGCATCCATTTAATCACTGGTGCAATACGAATTGCACCATCAATTTTACCCACAATTAACCATGGGCCACCTTGATTATTCAACGTCGAGAAATCATAACCAGACTCATCTTTTTTCAGCAGGACTGTGCATAAGTCAGGAGTATTAAGAGAAATGGCTTCAACAACTATGTCGTCTATTTTATGGTAAGGAAAAACAATAGAATCTTTTATATAAACCAGCAATCTTTCATCACCCTCAATAAAACGGCCATCGTAGCGTTTAATATTGAGTGTTGTTTTGTCCTTACCAAATCTGTCAGAGTAAAAATCAACACGTAATGTACTATCATTTTTCCATGCACATGCAAGCATGGCATTCAGCAGATTATAATTCTCATAAAGTGAAATTTGTTGCAACTTTTCATTACGGCTAGATAACAATGGAATATCCATATGTAAATAATGAAATTTTTCAGATATCGGGTTTTCATCCAACAACTCGATATTAAGATATCCTTTCCCGGCACAAGATATTGTTAACAACTCAGCGTCCACGCCATGCAAATGTGCTATAGATGCAACACCGTCAAAATGAACAGAACCATCATTACTTACAAACCGTCCACCACTAACGGGCTTAGGTAATAACAATTTAAGATTAGAACCATCTTTCCAGGACACTCGTAAATTGATGGTGCTCTCTAGCATCTGCGATGAATTACAATCAATAACACACTCGTTTTGCAAATAATCTGATTTAAGTGTTACCTTTTCATTTTTTGAATATTTATCAACCCTTGCATCCGTTATTCCAGAGAGTACAATGGCGCCTTGCTGAGCAGTCTCGGGAATAATTTGAATATCGAAATCTGCTGGCAAAATCACAACTTTACCGCTAAATAAAACTTCACCATTGACTATTCGCCTGACTTCTATCTGCCCTTTCGGCATTACTGATGCGACAGAAAACCAGGAGTTGTTACCTGAACGAATGGATCGCCAAAAAAGTTCGTTCTCTGGGACAATGCCATGCTGCATATCCTTTTTCCAGCCGATCTTTGGCCAGGCACGATGGACAGGATAATCAGATTTTACCAGATCGATTTCTGTCGGTTTTATATAATACTCAATCGCAGAATCATAAAGTTGCTGCGTGCGAATCGTACAAATTGCGCCATCATGTAAAACAACGCTGAATACTCCGCTTATTTTAGTTAAGCTACGTTCACTATTTTTTAACAACCTCGGGATATCAAACTCACCTTCTCCACTAATATCCAAATGACTATTTGTCGGTAGCGAAATAAAAAGAGAGTTTTCCCTGGAACTAACAGAGCCCATTCCGACAAGTTTTAACTGCGACTCGCTCTCATTCATCGCTTCAAAAACCCATGGTAAATCTTCGGTAAGATCATAACCCCCTTTGGGAATTACCTGACCTAGCAGAATTGGTCCTTCATGGAGCGACAACGAGATTTCGGTCATCGCATCTGCCCCTGAGAGTTTTTGCATAGCGAAGGGTAATAACTCTACTCGCCAATCTTGCTGTTCATAACGGCTTAGCATTGCCAACCGGGCCCCACCATTTCTCCATTTTGCAGAAATGATGAGTCGTGTCTGTACCGGCTGAATATTGCATTCAAAAAGGGATATTAACTGCTCAGTACGAATTGTGGCCGGAAATCGAAACCGGGCATCGCAATACCAGCTATCATCAACATCAATCCATATCCTTTCAACCAGCACATTGCTTGATATACGGGGTTCTGAAGATTGAGAAAGTAGTCGTCTTACAATCTCTGAGGCATTCTTTTCCGGGAGAACCAACGGAAGTTGAAGATGCCAGTCAGGATATTGTTTGCGTAGTGAGGAAACGGGGTCCTGACCATGCGTGGTGTGCTCATTGAGTAACGTATGAAGTGTCTCGCAAAATTCACCAGCTATCTCATAGACGAGTTCATTTTGCATTGTTACAGGAATAGTGTCGCCCAGTTCTTGTGCGATTATCTTCGCAGGACGCCTTGACGATTGCCCACGTAGTGCCTGATAAACCCGTCTGAAATAGGTTATTAAATAGCCACTTTCATTTTCAATCATCCGGATGGGCAAGCCACCTTCGCAAGCCAGAGTATGCAGATAACCCGATGCTTGACCCAGACTTCTCACCTTTCTTTTCCAGTAACGAATCCCATCATTTACCAGCTTTTGCCGATGTGTGTAAGGTACCTTCCAGCCAATTGATTCTAAAATAACGTCCCATCTTGGATGTCCTGCAGTATGGTTACGGCGGATAAATTCAGCGGCGTATATGCTGAACAAAACATCACTGTAAGAAATAAATATGGTTTTGGGGTAGCTACGTGGAACATGGGCACGAAGAAGAGCAGCCAAACTTTCATACTCTGCATCATTACAACGGTAAGCATACAGCGCCCTCCCATCAGCTCCGGGTAATGTACGACTGCTAAAAAATGCAGTGAGCCATCGCAAAAGTGGGTTAACTGGAGTTTTCACAAGCAACCTGCCCTAGATTGATACAATTAGTAACAGATTACTATGATTGCTGGAAAGCTCAACGCCTGAGACCAACCAAATATGACAGAAATCATGTATATCTTGGCGAAAGTTGATACAATCAACGAAGATTCGCTAGCTTAAAGACCTTATACTTTACAAGGTGTACATACAATTTTACGCCAGCATTACTAATTGTAATTATTACAGGAATAACAATGTTAGCTCAGCTTTTTGAACATTTGTTTCAATCAATTGATTCCACACTCGTCACAAACATTTTTATTTGGGCTGTTATCTTTGTATTTTGTGCTGCATGGTGGTGTGATCATAAAAATATTCATAACAAATTCCGAGAGTATGCTCCAACATTAATGGGAGCACTAGGCATACTGGGTACTTTTATCGGCATTATTATTGGATTGCTTAATTTTAATACTGAAAGCATTGATACCAGCATCCCGGTATTATTAGGAGGTCTTAAAACAGCATTCGTTACCAGTATTGTTGGAATGTTTTTCGCAATTTTATTTAATGGATTAGATGCTTTCTTTTTTGCCAATAAACGTCGCCTATTGGAGGCAAATATCCCAGCATCGGTTACTCCTGAGCATATCCATCAAGAATTAAAAGAACAAAATAAACATTTGGTGAAATTAATCTCTGGCATGAGTGGTAGCGAAGAGGGTTCCATTGTTGCCCAAATAAAACTACTGCGTAATGAAATCAGTGATGCCTCACGGGCACAAATATCTAACCATTCTAATTTCAGTAATAAGCTCTGGGAACAATTACAGCAATTTGCAGACCTAATGGCAAAAGGAGCAACCGAACAAATTATCGATGCCCTTAGGCAAGTTATTATTGATTTCAACAATAATTTAACTGAGCAATTCGGTGAGAATTTCAAAGCGCTTGATACTTCTGTAAAAAAACTTGTCGACTGGCAGGAAAACTATAAAAACCAAGTTGAGCAGATGGGTGAGCAATACCAACAAAGTGTTGAATCTTTAGTCGAAACCAGAAAAGCTGTCGCAGGGATCTGGGAAGAATGCAAAGAGATTCCTCTTGCGATGGCTGAGCTTCGTGACGTGCTGCAAGTGAATCAGCATCAAATTGGTGAACTCTCCCGTCATCTGGAAACCTTTGTCGCCATACGCGATAAGGCAACTGATGTTTTACCTGAAATTCAAACAAAAATGTCTGAAGTAGGTGAACTCTTAAAATTAGGTGCCGCGAATGTCAGCGCGTCTCTTGAACAAACCAGTCAGCAGATACTTATCAATGCTGATTCGATGCGAGTTGCCCTTGATGAAGGCACTGAAGGTTTCAGACAATCAGTGACTCAGACACAGCAAGCTTTTGCATCAATGGCGCATGATGTAAGCAATTCCTCTGAAACTCTTACCAGCACGCTAGGAGACACTATTACGGAGATGAAGCAAAGTGGTGATGAGTTCCTGAAATCTCTGGAAACACACTCAAGAGAATTACATCGAAATATGGAACAAAACACGACTAATGTTATTGATATGTTTAGTAAGACAGGCGAGAAATTTAATCAACAATTATCCAGCAATGCCGATAACATGTTTGGTTCAATGCAATCTTCGTTTGATAAAGCAAACGCGGGACTGACATCTCAGGTGAAAGAGTCAATTGAGAAATTTGGTAGTTCAATTAACGAGCAGTTACATGCTTTTGAGCAAGCAACAGAGCGCGAAATGAATCGTGAGATGCAATCACTAGGGAATGCTCTTCTCTCAATAAGCAAAGGTTTTGTCGGTAACTACGAGCGGCTACTCAAAGAATATCAAGCTGTCATGGGACAACTGCAAACATTAATTTCTGCTAATCAAAAACGAGGATAATTGCTAATGGATAAAATCCTTGGCAAGCAGGCCCCTAAGAAAGATCAAGATAATGAACATTGGGTTTCAATGTCAGATTTAATGGCAGGTCTGATGATGGTATTTATGTTTATTTCTATCGCCTATATGCACTATGTGCGTATTGAAAAAGAAAAAATTAAAGAAGTGGCTGTTGCCTATGAAAATGCTCAACTTCAACTCTATAATGCGCTAGAAACTGAATTTACAAAGGATTTGCCAGCTTGGGATGCTGAAATTGACAAACAAACTCTTGAGGTCCGTTTTAAATCACCCGATGTCTTATTTGGTTTAGGTAGCACAGAGCTTAAGCCACAATTTAAACAGATCCTTGATAATTTCTTCCCTCGCTACCTTAAAGTTCTTGATAACTACCAGGAACATATTACTGAAGTACGTATTGAGGGACATACAAGTACTGACTGGACTGGAGCATCCAATTCTGACATGGCCTATTTTAATAACATGGAACTCTCGCAAGGGCGAACACGAGCAGTACTGCAATATGTATATGGTTTAAAAGATAGCGCAGCACACCAGAAGTGGGTAAAAAGTAAATTTGCTGCCGTTGGATATTCTTCCGCACACCCTATTCTTGATAAATCTGGTAAAGAAGATCCCAATCGCTCTCGTCGAGTAACATTTAAAGTTGTAACAAATGCCGAGTTGCAGATTCGAAAAATAATTCAGGAGTAAGAGATGAAATTATCTATTGACATTTCTGAACTTATTCAGTTAGGAAGAAAAATGTTGCCGGAAGGCGTAGATTTTTTTCTTGACGAAACGCCTGTAGTTTTTGATCCAATTGATATCGAACTTTCTGCGGGTAAAGAAGTTAGAATTGAAGATCTTGATCCCGGCAGCGGTCTTATTTCCTACCAAGGGAGACAGGTTCTTTTATACATTAGAGACCATAGCGGACGTTATGATGCTGCTATTGAAGATGGAGAGAAAGGGAAGCGGTTTCATATTGCCTGGTGTAGAACATTAGATGACATGCGCCAAAAAAATCGATTTGAACGGTATCATGCAACAAATCGTGTTGATGGCTTATTTGAAATTGATGATGGGCTCGGTCGGAGCCAAGATGTCGCTCTTAAAGTTTGTATGAACTGCCTTGAACGCCTTAATTACAAAGGAAGTATAGATAAACAACAGAAAAGAGTAATATTTAAATCATTTTCTTTGAATGAATTTTTTTCAGATTATAGTACCTGCTTTCGCCATATGCCGAAAGGTATCTATGATAAATCAAATAGCGGCTACGTAGAAAATTGGAAGGATATATCCAGAGCTACTCGAGAACAAGCTAACTACAAATGTAGTGATTGTGGTGTGAATTTAATGTCCATGAAAAGTCTATGTGATGTTCACCACAAAAATGGTATTAAATATGATAACTCAGCTGAAAATCTACTCGTCTTGTGTAAAGACTGCCATCGAAAACAACCTTTTCACGAAGGAATATTTGTCACTCAGGCTGACATGGCAATCATTCAACGCTTACGTTCCCAACAAGGGCTTTTGAAGGTCGAATCATGGAAGGATATTTACGATCTGACAGACCCATCGGTTCATGGTGATATAAACATTATGCAACATAAAGGATACCCGCCACCAGTTCCGGGATTAGACTTACAAAACGCGGAGTATGAAATTATTGCCACCGTAGAAGCTGCTTGGCCAGTTTCAAAAATCGCAGTAAATTTAACACCGGTAAAAGTCGATGGTTGGAAAGTATTCTCCGTGGGAGAACTCGTTAAAGAAATACAATCTGGGGTTATTTTCTAATTATAAAACCCAAGTCTGAATAAACAGCGGTTAATTATTTATGCTAATCTCTGTAAATTTTGACTTGGGCTCTCTTAATAACTCATATTTATCTATCGTCAAAAGACTGTTTGTAACTCTTAGAATAATCAAATGATCAAGTCTTTTTCTCCCGATTCGCATCAAGATAATCAACCCACCACTGCAACATCAGCCTACGCTCCCCAAGATGTTCCACCTTATGAATACAAAGCTGCGTTCCTAGTGGCTCATCTGTCGCTCTACCGCGTCCCTCAACCACAATCCTGACTCAATCAAAGAACTACACGCCATTGTCCTGAAACCATGTCCACATACTTCCATTTTCTTGTCATATCCCATCACTCGCAAAGGCTTGTTCACCGAATTCTCACTCAGGGGTTTACGCGGAGCATGATCACCTACAAAAATCAGCTCTCGATCCCCACTCATGCTTTTGATCTTTTCCAGAATGATTAAGGCTTGGCTCGACAAAGGAACAAGATGAGGAGTCCGCATCTTCGAACCAGACTTACACCTTCCAACAGTTCACGCTCACCAGGAATCGTCCACATAGCCGTTTCGAAACGGCTTCTGACCAGCGGCAAAACGAAGTTCGCTTGAACGAATGAAAACTAACAACGTGAGTTCTACAGCCAGTCGGGTTAATGCTCTTCCTGAGTATTGATCGAACCTTCACATCACTCAGAGCCATGATGAGTATCCTTTCAAGGGTTCTGTGTGGGTACAAACATTATCGAACCGGTATATACCCGCAGTTGTACCCGCATCAGTAAGTAGATGTTGATTGACTTAGGTTGAGTGAAAAGCCGAGGAAAGTCATGCAGACACTAAATGCCAGACACAAAAAAAGCCGCCCTTAAGCGACTTTCTTTTGCATCTTTTGGTGCCGAAGGCCGGACTCGAACCGGCACGTATTTCTACGGTTGATTTTGAATCAACTGCGTCTACCGATTTCGCCACTTCGGCACTGAAGGGGATGCGGAAACGTTGTGGATTATACCTG
>Ga0153918_1000100_pt1 | contig 71791 bp, 58 predicted proteins | sample TSFL002MetaG_FD_104687 | JGI IMG/M metagenome (GOLD analysis project Ga0153918, IMG submission 104687) | Attine ant fungus gardens microbial communities from Florida, USA - TSFL002 MetaG | ecosystem: Host-associated > Fungi > Mycelium > Unclassified | place: USA: Florida, Paynes Creek Historic... | reverse complement strand
TTCAAGTGTACCGTTTACAGTATCGCGAGAAGTTTCAAAGGTGAGGGTACCAAGATTGGTCAGATCCGTAACAGGATGAACGCCAGGAAGTACGCTACCAATTGCACCACCGACCGTGCTAATACCTGTGTTGATAATATCTGTTTTCAGGCTTTCGACACCTTGCAGTACATCAATACCAGTCTGGATTACGCCAGTAACAGGATTGTTGCCTAAGTCACCACCCGTAATGCCCCCAATGATTCCAGTGATCGCACCAAGAGGACCGCCTTCACCACCACCGATACCGCCAGTAATACCACCAATGATTCCAGTAATTGCACCTAAAGGACCGCCTTCGCCACCATCAATACCACCAGTAATACCACCGATAATGTCAGTGATCGAACCTAAAGGACCGCCTTCACCACCACCGATCCCACCAGTAATGCCACCGATGATACCTGTGATTGCACCGAGAGGACCGCCGTCACCACCACCAATACCACCAGTAATACCGCCGATGATTCCAGTGATCGCACCAAGAGGACCGCCGTCACCGCCACCGATGCCACCAGTGATTCCACCGATAATTCCAGTGATTGCACCAAGAGGACCACCTTCACCGCCGCCAATACCGCCTGTGATACCACCAAGCAAGCCACCAACATCAGTGAGGTCACCAACTACATGTTGAACCAGACCAGAAGCCGTTGAACCATTGGTAATTAGTGTACCGACAACGCCAGTAAGAGAACCCGCAGCACCGCCAATATCAGCGCCTGCTAAATCAGAAATGGCTTCAAGTGTGCCATTGACTGTATCGCGAGAAGTTTCAAAGGTGAGGGTACCGAGATTGGTCAGATCCGTAACAGGATGAACGCCCGGAAGCACGCTACCAATTGCACCGCCTACAGTGCTAATACCTGTGTTGATAATATCTGTTTTCAGGCTTTCGACACCTTGGAGTACATCAATACCAGTTTGAATCACGCCAGTGACAGGATTGTTGCCTAGATCACCACCCGTGATTCCACCGATGATTCCAGTGATCGCGCCAAGAGGACCACCTTCGCCGCCGCCAATACCACCCGTAATGCCGCCAATGATTCCAGTGATTGCACCAAGAGGGCCACCTTCACCACCGCCAATACCTCCAGTGATTCCGCCGATGATTCCAGTAATTGCACCTAAAGGACCGCCTTCGCCACCGCCAATACCGCCAGTGATTCCACCGATAATGTCAGTGATCGAACCTAATGGGCCACCTTCACCGCCGCCGATACCGCCAGTAATGCCACCGATGATACCTGTGATTGCACCAAGAGGACCGCCGTCACCACCACCGATGATTCCGCCTGCGTTGGTAAGATCACCAGCAATATGTTGAACCAGACCAGAAGCCGTTGAACCATTGGTGATTAGTGTACCGACAACGCCAGTAAGAGAACCCGCAGCACCACCAATATCAGCGCCTGCTAAATCAGAAATGGCTTCAAGTGTGCCATTTACAGTGTCGCGAGAGGTTTCAAATGTAAGCGTTCCCAAATCTGCAAGATCACCAATTGGATGTTCAGATTGATGAACTGCACCAATAATTGTATTTGCAACCGTATCAATACCTGTATTGATCACTTCAGTTTTTAAGCTTTCAAGCCCTTGAAGAACATCAATACCAGTCTGGATTACACCTGTGACAGGATTATTGCCTAAATCACCGCCTGTAATGCCACCAATAATATTAGTGACCGCGCTAAGTGGGCCGCCTTCTGTACCACCTGTAATACCACCGATAATGCCTGTTACTGCACCGAGTGGATTGCCACTAGCCCCGCCAGTGATACCCCCAATAATATTTGTGACGGCACCTAATGGGCCACCGTCAGTTCCACCTGTGATACCACCGATGATTCCGGTAACTGCGCCCAGTGGATTGCCCGTAGCGCCACCTGTAACTCCTCCAATAATATGTGTGACAGAATCAAGAGGACTACCACTTGTTCCACCTGTCACACTACCAAGAATGTTTGTAACTGCCCCAAGAGGATTGTTGGCTGCTCCGCCAGTAATACTGCTAACAGTATTCGTGAGTGTATTTGTTGAAACGATATTGGTAATGGTAGAGAGTGACAGGGGAGCAAGGAGTGAACCGCCAACATGTGATGTTGAGCTATTACTATCGACTAAACTCGAAGTAATGCTTTTAATGGGTGATAGAAGACTTTTAAAAAGCATAACGATACCTATATTTTTAAAGTTGTGTTGTTCTAAGTAGTTATTAAATTGCTATGATTATTTTGTGATTAAAGTCACATTAATCTATTTTAGTGTTATATGTGGCAGTTATTTTGTCAATCTGTAACGGTATTGATCTGGATTGTTAAATTTGAGTTTAAGTTGCTGAATAATATTTCTTTTTTTATATAAAACATTCTATTAAATCTACATGTGTATTTTATTCTAAAAAGGGCGATAAACTCATTAGAATAAAATATAATCAAATTTATCAGTCAATTAAAATGGATTTCCCACTCAAAAGCGCTTCTTTTTTAGGCAGAAATGGGAAAAGTTATAAAATTTGTTACTCATTTGAAAATAAATATTTCGACTAAAATAGTATGTTTAAAAAATAGATAAAAATCATGGTATTAATATTGTTTGGTAAGTTTTTTTAAAATAAAAATCAAGTAAAAAATGATGATCTTTTTGCAGTTCAACAATGTGTTGTTAAAAAAAACTTATTAATGAAAACCACGGTCTTTGCTTAATTAGATTGAAATTGTGGTCTAAGGCAATAGAAAAGCCACTGACCTCAGCAGCTTTTCTAAAAGTTAAAGATTAAAAGTGATGAACAGAACCGAAGAGGTGATCGGTTAAGCCTGATAATGGTGAGGTGATTGAAATAATATCTGTTAAAGAGCCGCCATTTGGATTTGGCTCACCTACAGCAATACCTGAACTTGATGAAATTGTTCCTGTAATCGCAGTTAAGATGTTATCAACACTACCATCTTCGTTATTGACATGAACAAGGTTGCTAATGCCATCGAATAGATTGCCATTTGATAGGCTACCCAGACTGTCTTGCAGAAGATCGAGAGTTAAGCTACCACTGCCAACCACAATTTGAATCGGTTGAGCGACTCCAGAAATCACGTCACCGCCGCCGATACCACCGGTAATGCTACCAATGATGTCAGTGATTGAGCCTAAAGGCCCACCTTCACCACCACCGATACCGCCAGTGATTCCACCGATAATGTCAGTGATCGAACCTAAAGGACCACCTTCGCCACCGCCGATGCCGCCAGTGATTCCACCGATAATGTCAGTGATCGAACCTAAAGGACCACCTTCACCGCCGCCGATACCACCGGTAATGCCACCAATGATGTCAGTGATTGAACCTAAAGGACCACCTTCGCCACCGCCGATGCCGCCAGTAATACCACCGATAATGTCAGTGATCGAACCTAAAGGACCGCCTTCACCGCCGCCGATACCGCCAGTGATTCCACCGATAATGTCAGTGATCGAACCTAAAGGACCGCCTTCACCACCACCGATACCGCCAGTGATTCCACCAATGATACCTGTGATCGCACCAAGAGGACCGCCTTCACCGCCGCCAATACCGCCAGTAATGCCACCGATAATTCCAGTGATCGCGCCAAGAGGACCGCCTTCACCACCGCCGATACCGCCAGTGATTCCACCGATAATGTCAGTGATCGAACCCAAAGGACCGCCTTCACCGCCGCCAATACCACCAGTAATGCCACCTAACAATCCACCAACATCAGTGAGGTCACCAACTACATGTTGAACCAGACCAGAAGCCGTTGAACCATTGGTAATTAGTGTACCGACAACGCCAGTAAGAGCACCCGCAGCACCACCAATATCAGCACCTGCTAAATCAGAAATGGCTTCAAGTGTGCCATTGACTGTATCGCGAGAAGTTTCAAAGGTGAGGGTTCCAAGATTGGTCAGATCTGTAACAGGATGAACACCCGGAAGTACGCTACTAATTGCACCACCGACAGTGCTAATACCAGTGTTGATAATATCTGTTTTCAGGCTTTCAACACCTTGCAATACATCAATACCAGTTTGAATCACACCAGTAACTGGATTGTTACCTAAGTCACCACCAGTAATGCCTCCAATAATTCCAGTAATTGCACCTAAAGGACCACCTTCACCGCCGCCAATACCACCCGTAATGCCGCCAATGATTCCAGTAATTGCACCTAAAGGCCCACCTTCACCACCACCGATGCCGCCAGTGATTCCACCGATGATTCCAGTGATCGCACCAAGAGGACCACCTTCACCACCACCGATACCACCAGTGATTCCTCCGATAATGTCAGTGATTGAGCCTAACGGACCACCTTCACCACCGCCGATACCGCCAGTGATTCCACCGATAATTCCAGTAATTGCACCTAAAGGACCACCTTCACCGCCGCCAATACCACCAGTAATACCGCCGATGATTCCAGTAATTGCACCAAGAGGGCCGCCTTCACCACCAATACCGCCAGTGACGCCTCCAACAACCCCAGTCACTGTACCGAGTAGGCCTGTACCGCCTTCGCCATCACCCGCCACAATATGAATAATGTTGGTCACTGGGCTTAGTGGATTAAATTCACCTTCACCATTTAAACCGCTGAGGTCGAGTACCGAGATGGCATTGCCTGAGAAGTTAATTGGAATCGTAATCGGTGTCACGATACTGGCATCATCACCAATACCATTGCCAATACCGTAATTATGCTCACCATTGCCTGCGCCAATACCACCGAGCAAGCCGCCTGAGCCATTACCACTACCGCCGTTGCCTGTACCATTCCCATTGTTGGTGCTGTCATTGTCCTGAACATAGTTGTTGGTTGTGGTCGATGAATTATTGTGAGAGTTGGCAGTTGCACTACCAAATAAAGAGATTGCATTACCTGAAAGGTTAATTGGAATGGCAATCGGGGCGACGATGCTGGCATTGTCTGCAATACCATTACCGATACCATAGTTATGTTCACCATTACCTGCTGCAAAACCGTTGAGTAAACCACCCAAACCAAGCAAGCCGCCTGAACCGCCACCTACGCCATTGCCGCCACTATTACTATTATTGGTGGAGTCATTGTCCTGAACATAGTTATTGGTTGTGGTTGAGGAATTATTGGTTGAGTTGGCTGTTGCGTTACCAAAGATCGAGAAAGCATTACCTGATGCATTGATTGGGGTCGTAATCGGGATCACCACACTGGCATCATCGGCAATACCATTGCCAATACCGTAGTTGTGTTCGCCATTACCTGCGGCAACACCATTTAATAATCCGCCTCCTGTGCCATTGCCTGAACCGCTGCCAGTACCGTTACCGCCGCTATTACTGTTATTGGTTGTATCGTTATCCTGGAAATAGTTATTGGTTGTAGTCGAAGAATTATTCACTGAGTTTGAAGTGGCATTACCAAAGAGAGAGAAGGCATTACCCGATGCATTGATTGGTGTGGTAATAGGAGCAACCACACTGGCATCATCAGCAATACCATTACCAATACCGTAGTTGTGCTCGCCGTTGCCTGCACCGACACCATTTAATAAGCCTCCACCAACACCATTACCTGCCGTACCGCCAACACCGCTACTGCTGTTGCCGTTATTAATGCTGTCATTGTCTTGGAAGTAATTTGTGGTTTTGGTTGAGGAGTCGTTGACTGAGTTTGAGGTGGCATTGCCAAAGAGGGAGAAGGCATTACCCGAACCGCTGATTGGCGTTGTGATGGGTGCAACGACACTAGAATCATTGCCGATACCATTGCCAATACCAAAGTTATGGTCGCCATTCCCTGATGCAGGGCCATTACCCCAACCACCAACGCCATTGCCAGCCGAGCCATCAGTCAGGCCAGTGCCGCTGTTGCTATTGTCAGTGGTGTCGTTGTCTTCATAATGATTGACGGTTGTGGTCGATGAGTTATTGACTGAGCTTGTGGTCGAGTCTCCAAAGACAGAGAACGAGTTACCCAAGCCGCTGAGTGGGGTGGTGATTGGCATAACCACACCAACGTCATCACCATTACCGTTGCCAATACCGTAATTATGTTCGCCATTGCCTGCACCGACACCATTGAGTAGACCACCGATACCATTGCCAGAACCACTACCTACACCTGTGCCACCGCTGTTGCTATTGTCTGTCGTGTCATTGTCACGAACAATATTGGTGGTGGTGGTCGAAGCATTGTTATGAGATGAGTTATTGGCATCACCAAAGAATGAGAACTCATTGCCTAGGCCATTGATTGGCGTCGTGATGGGTGTGGTGATACCTACATCGTCACCATTGCCATTACCGATACCATAGTTTTGCTCACCATTGCCTGCACCAATACCGCTCAGTAGGCCCCCGATTCCATTGCCAGCAGCGCCTGCGCCACTATTGCTATGGTCGATATGATCATTGTCTTCTACGATGTTGGTGGTATTGGTTGATCCATTATTGACCGAGGTATTGCCTGTATGAGCTGCATCATTGCTGCCGAACCATGAAACATTATTCCCCATGGCATTGATTGGAGTCACAACTGGAGAAGTCCAGTCTGCGTCATCACCGTTACCATTGCCGATGCCGTAGTTGTGTTCACCATTGCCAGCGCTGATACCATTGAGTAAGCCACCCAGACCATTGCCAGTGCCGCCTGTACCTGTTCCACTATTGCTATTATCCGTGCTGTCATTGTCCTGAACATGGTTCAGTGTGGTGGTTGGTGCTGAATTGGTAGATGAGTTATTGCCACCACCGCCAACAGAATTTCCGAGTACATTCAATGGTGTAGTCCAAGGCACAGTAATATCGACATCATCTCCATTGCCATTCCCAATGCCGTAGTTTTGTTCGCCATTGCCTGCGGCAGGGCCATTGCCCCAGCCACCAACACCATTTCCGACGCCACCTAGGCCTGTTCCACTATTGCTGTTATCGGTTGTGTCATTGTCCTGAATAATGTTGGAGGTGGTGGTTGGTGCGGTATTGGTCGAGTTCACATCGCCATCACCTAAACCTGCAAATGAGTTGCCGAGTACATGCACTGGCGTAGTCCACGGTACGGTTACACTGGCATCGTCACCGTTGCCATTGCCAATTCCGTAATTATGTTCATCATTGCCTGCACTAATGCCGTTGAGTAAGCCACCTAAGCCATTACCTGAGCCTCCGACACCTGTACCTTGATTACTGCTATCAGTTGTATCGTTGTCTTGAATCACATTGGACGCTGAAGTTGGGGCTGTATTGACGGAGTTCACATCACCGCCACCAAGACCTGCAACTGAATTGCCGAGTACCTGAAATGGTGCTGTGACGGGTGTCGTGATACTGGCATCATCACCGTTACCATTGCCAATGCCATAGTTCTGTTCACCATTTCCAGCACCGACACCATTTAACCAGCCACCACCACTGCCGTTGCCCGCAGCACCAGTACCTGTATTGCTGTTATTGGTGGTGTCATTATCTTGAATGTGGGTAGAGGAGGAGGTCGGTGCTGTATTTATAGAATTCACATCACCACCACCCAAGCCAGCAATCGAATTACCTACCGCTTGAACAGGTGTCGTCCATGGAATCGTGACTGTGGCATCATCACCGTTTCCATTACCAATGCCATAATTGTGTTCGCCATTTCCTGCTGCCACACCATTTAGTAAGCCACCACCATTGCCGTTCCCAGCGCCAGTGCCAGTATTGCTATTATTGGTGGTGTCATTGTCTTCAATGAGTGTAGTTGAGCTGGTTGGTGTTGTATTAACTGACTCCAGATCGCCATTACCAAGCGCTGCAACAGAATTACCTAAACCTTCGAATGGCACTGTAACAGGTGTCGTAAGATTGGCATCATCTCCGTTGCCATTCCCAACGCCATAATTATGGTCGCCGTTTCCAGAAGCGATACCACTTAACAAACCGCCATTACTGCCATTCCCAGCACCTGCGCCAGTATTGCTGTTATTGATAATGTCATTGTCTTGGACGTGAGTCGAAGATGTTGTCGTCGCCGTATTTACGGATGACGTACCTCCAAGCCAAGGGAATGAGTTGCCTAATGAATGAAAAGCTGTCGTAAAAGGGAAAGGAAAATTAAGATCTTGGGCGTTACCAACCCCAACACCGTAATTTTGATGACCATTGCCTGTGATAACACCGCCTAATAAACCATCACCTGAACCATTACTATTATTGGTGATGGTGGTATCTTCGACCTGAACATGATTTGTTGTCGATACAGTGTTAACAGGAACTGGCGCCGTTGCTTGGCTATTACTACTCGAAAGCGAGAGAATACCCGTAATTGGTGATAAAATATTTTTAAATAACATGTCGATATACCTATAATTATTAAAGTTTTGTTTTATTTAGCTTAATAATTATGTGACTCCTGTCTCATAATATACCAATTAGTATTGGTTGATTAACGCTTTAATGTCAATATTGCAGTATGTATCATATTTTTAATGGATTATAAAATTGATATAAAACAAAGAATTGGAATCTGATTTTAAAGTCTGGATTTTAATTGTTATTAATATTATGAAATTATAGATTATTTATAAAAATTACAGAGTCATTTATGATGATGTATCGAAAAATTAATTAGTTAATTGAATTTTAATAACTAATCTATTTTAAGTTCTTTTTAGGTACTGATTTGAATTGGCCCATGATGATATTTTTAATGATCGCGGTGAATAACACTATTTTTTAGTCAATCGGGCTCTGCTACACTGATCGTATCTGGATCATGTGCTGAATCTATAGCCAGTTGATCGATAACTTTGGAAAAAGGACTTATCTTTTACTAAAAAGTGCGTATAATGCCCTCCATCAAATATGCGCTCATAGCTCAGCTGGATAGAGCACTTGGCTACGAACTAAGGGGTCGGGAGTTCGAATCTCTCTGAGCGCACCAATTTGAAAAAAGAAACCGCTTAAATGCGGTTTTTTTGTGCCTCAAATTTTTGCCTTGAGTTTCTGAACAAAAACAGCATTACCGCCAACGGCTGGTAGAACCTCATGATAAGGCAGGCTTCGCATTGCTCTTAATAAAAAGGGGGCTTTCTCATCGACTTTCATACTGCTGGTCATTTTATATAAAGTGCCTTGATTCATCTCAGTAAATCTCATCTCGCCTTTAATAAATCTTAAATCTCCACCATTGGCATAAAAACTACTTTTAGTCGCTTCTGGATAATTAAAACGTAATTTAAAAGCGAAGGGGATATTGATAACGCCAAGCCCCACATTGACCTGAATATCAGCATCTTGCCCCTGATTCTGAATCGGTGTAGTGATGACTTTTTTAATCTGGCGAGGAAACAATTCCGGATAGGCAGCGGGTGTTAACCATTTTTGCAGTTGCTGCGGTGACTGTTTATAAAATTGATAGGTGGTGGTAAAACGCATGGCTTCCCGCCCATGTGTATAAAGGACACTGGTGGGTGCATGAATAAAGCTTACTGGTTGTTGCGTAGTCTGAATCAACTGGCTAATTTTGGCGAGCTGAGCTGGATTTAATTGTAGTGTCGGGAGTTGTCCTGCATTTAATGGCGTGACTGTCTGCTTGTTAAAGCGGTTGCGTAAGGCCTCCAAAACAAAGGCATTGCTGCTACTTGGTACACCTAGTTTAGCTTCGGGAATGGCATTCAGGATTTTCTTAAAAATGAAGCCCTTCGGTTGATTTAAATCGCCCCATTGAGTCAAGGTAATTAAGGTACGGTGCTCGTCCAATGCAAACCATTCAAATTTGCCTACGCCGTAGGGAATAGGCGCATCAATCACCAAGCTGGAAATACTATTGGATTTGATCTGATGCTGTAAGGTGACATCTTCATTGAAATTCAATACAGGAATGGGGGTTGGAATTGAGACCCGATATTTCATCTGCACAATATTACCTGACTGTTGCAGTGTTTTAGCAGATTTCAAGGTGGGAAATAAACCGACATATTGACTAAAGTCAGTCAGGGTTTTAGCGACCTGTTGGGCATTGACAGGCACAATAATCGCGGCTGAATTGAAACTCACACTGGGCTGAGGATTGGTTTTTAAAGTTGGCACCACAGTTTTTGTTACAGGATGTCCAAAGATAAAAATATTGTTTTGGGTATAGCTTGCCAATGTTTGTGGATTGTTCTGAAATGGTTGTAAGGCACTGGGAATATTGTCATTCCATGACAGAATCTGTGCAAAACAACTTTGTGGGATGCCTAGAAAAATATAAGAGACAAGTAGACCATTCAAATAACGCATCACATTCCTTTGATTTTTATTTGTGATTTGGTGGACAGGGTTTAATACCTCATGACTGAGGATATCCCTGCCGATTATTAATAAGATTTTTTAGCGTTAAAAAATAGTCGTGTTGTGTAAAACTTATTCAGAAGGTTTATTTCTTTGTATTGAGTCATAAAAAAGATCTAAATGGCTTAATAAATGTCTATTTTTTTTAATGCTCACAAATAGCAAATCAAACATGAATATATATAAAAAAGAACAATTAAGGCCATTTGAATCTCACATTTAAATTTTGTATCAAAACGCCATAAATGTGATTTCCCCGCGAAGCATTTATGTTCTAATAGGTCAGTTTTTTCAAATGTTAGAAATTTAAAAATGTCTGAACAACGTCCAACAGTCTCTGTGCGCTATTATCTGAATCTGGAAGAATCACAAGATGGTTTTGCTCTGGTCACTTTTGGTAAAAAGACGTTTAGTCGTTTTCTGACTCCCGTGATTAGTATTGCCATTATCCTGTGGGGCGTTTATTTAGGTTTCTCTGGGGTAGGGCGTTATTATGTTGCGCTGGGTGCTTTTTTCCTGCTTATGCAGGGTGTGATGCGCTACTGGTTATTGCCCATGTTATTTAAGCGCCAGTTTGTACGTTATCAATTTGGGAAAAGTGAACAGGGTGTTGATTTATATCAGGATCATTTTGAGCTGTATTCAACAGGAAAAACCCAGAGAGCCCAATATGCCGAGGTACAATCCTTTGCAATTGGCAAGCTGACCTATATGCTGGAACTGAAAAGTCATACGGTCATCATTGTACCGAAGCGTGCATTTGAAAATTCAGCAGATCAAACCAAATTTGAAAATAGTTTTAAAAAGTAAACTTATCAGCGGTTCAAAGAACAAGGAACATTCATGAGTACACGTCCTTCAAAAATTGTGTGTGTAGGCCGAAATTATGCTGAACATGCGAAAGAATTAGGTAACCCTATTCCTGATCGTGCGATCTTATTTATCAAGCCACCCAGCAGTTTGAGTCCTTTATCGCAAGGAATTAGCTGGAATCAGGCTTTAGGTGAGTGTCATTATGAATGTGAAATCTGTTTGAAAATCACCCATCCTCTATCTCAGGAAACTGATCCTGCCAAAGCTTTAGAAGCGATCGGTGCAGTGACCTTGGGGCTAGATTTAACCTTGCGTGATTTGCAAGGGGATTTAAAAGCCAAAGGCGAACCATGGGAACGTGCCAAAGCATTTGATGGTGCCTGTCTTTTGGCGGACTGGATCGAAGCGGATGAAGTGGGTGACTTGCAAGAGTTGGAACTCATTTTCACCATTAATGGCGTTGAGCGTCAGCATGGTTTTAGCAAAGACATGATTCGGGATATTGGAGCATTACTGGTTGAGATCAATCAATGTTTTAGTCTGGAAGCAGGCGATGTGATTATGACGGGTACACCCGCAGGTGTGGGCGCTTTACGTGCCAATGATCAGTTGACCATGAAACTGATTACCCAGTCTGGTGAATATGATTGGGATAGCTTTGTAAAAGCATAATCATCACCACCCATAAAATGGCGCTGCTATGAAAATATCAGCGCCATTTTTTAACAATGAGAAAAATAGAATGAAAACTTGGCTATATGTCGCACTCTTTTTAATGACCAGCATCAGCCATGCGAAACAGCTTGCATTCAGTTTTGATGATGGCGTAAATCCTGATCTGAATGCGCAAGCGACTCAGATTAATCAGCAAATTTTACAACAGCTTAAACAGCATCAGCTCAAAAGTATGATTTACCCAAGTGTGATTAAAATTGGGGATTATGCTGGCTTACAGTTGGTCAAGGAGTGGGGTAGACAAGGTCATCGGATTGGTAATCATAGCGAATTACATCTCAACCTCAATAAAGATCAAATCTCTAGTCAGCAGTACATTGCGGGTATTCAGCGTGCAGAGCAGGTTTTTCGTCCTTTACCAGGCTGGGTTGCCAGATATCGTTATCCTTTCTTAAAAGAAGGCAATACTAAGGAAAAGCGGGATAGTGTTACCCAATACTTAAAACAGCAGGGCTATCAGTCAGGTGCGGTAAGTATCGATGCCAGTGATTGGTTTTATAATCTGAAATATTTGTCTTATCAGAAACAGAAAAATACAGCTCAACTTGAACGATTAAAACAAGCGTATATTGCCCATTTACTTGATCGGGCTGGCTATTATGATCAGCTGGCTGTTGAAACGATTGGCTATTCTCCAAAGCATGTGTTGCTACTCCATGTAAATGCGATTAATGCTGCATTTTTGAATGACGTGATTGAAGCGTTCGAAAAACAAGGTTGGCAATGGATTGAGACTGAGCAAGCTTATACCGATCCTTTGTATAAGCAACATCCTGATATTTTGCCTGCTGGAGAAAGTTTGATCTGGTCATTGGCGAAGCAAAAAGGTCAGGCAAAGTTACGTTATCCAGCTGAAGATGCACCTTATGAACAGGATAATTTAAAACGTTTTGATTTGCTTTGATCTAACGACCTTGATAGAGCTTGCGAAACTGATCGGGCGTGAAATGCATCCAGCGTTTAAACATATAAATAAAAGCCGATGAGCTGGCATAGCCTAGATCTAGAGCAATACTCTCAATGGTTTTGCCCTGATTCAGCATCGACATGGCTTTCATGACTTTTAAACGCTGCCGCCACTCATGCAGCGACATCCCCAATTCTTTTTGGCTATAACGGGCTAGGGTTCGCTCGGTCATATTGATCATGTGTGCGAGTTGTTCAAGAGTACTGTTATCGGCAGGAGATTCATGTAAATGGGTCAGGATCTTCGCCAGTGCTGGATGTTGGGTGGTAGGCAAATAACTACCGACCAGTTCGGCATGGGTTAATGTGTCCAGTAAAACCTGAAGAAGGCGTATATATTCTGAATCTTGTTCCGAAAATGAATGATGACGAATATGTTCCAGCAGCGCAGAAACCAGCGGTGCGGAGAGTAAAATCCCTGCCTGTTGCGGCATCCGTTGGCATAAAGACTCGTGGATATAAAGCGTACAATAGGTCACATCATTACGGTTAATCCCGCTATGTTGCACATGTGGCGGTAGCCAGATGCCATAAGGTGGAGGGGTAAGGTAATTGATTTGCTCAATATTGACTTCAAGTACGCCATCAAAGGCATAAATAAACTCACCCCAGGCATGTGCGTGTTTTGGATAAAAAGTCTCTGCGGGTGCATCCCGAACGCTTAACCATAATGGCGCAGGAATATCATTGTAGGTTGGAATCGCCTGAAAATCCTGAATCCTTTGTGCTGACTTTTTCATAAGATGAGAATTGCCCGAAAACACGCATGTCTTGTCAGATTTTCACTATATCATGAAAATCTGACAGTCTTATATTGGTTCTCAAATTATAGAATTGGGAGCGTGCTATGGATGAGCGCAAAGCATTAGATGCAACCGCATCAGGTCTGATGATCGTACTGTGTATGATCTGGGGCTTACAACAAGTCATTTTAAAAATGGCAGCTCCCGATATTTCGCCCTTAATGCAGATTGCGTTACGTTCAGGTTTGGCTGCTGTTCTGTTGTTGCCTTTGTTATATCTGGATAAAGCCAGTCAGTTATTCAATCGTCAGAATCTCAAAGCAGGCGCATTGGTCGCTTTTTTGTTTTCGTTAGAGTTCTTTCTGCTGGCGCAGGCCTTGCAATGGACGTCTGCATCTCATGCGGTGGTGCTGTTGTATACCGCACCGATCTTTGTGGCTTTGGGGCTGCATTGGAAGCTTCCTTCCGAGCGTTTAAGTGTGTTGCAGTGGGGCGGTATTGCTATTGCTTTTCTAGGGATTGTGGTCACTTTCATGCGAGCAAATCAGGGTGCAACGCAGTTAGAACAGCAAATGTTATGGGGCGATTTACTGGCGTTGGCAGCAAGTATTGCTTGGGCTGCAACCACGATTACGGTGCGTTTATCTTCTCTGGCACAAGCCGCCGTCACGCAAACCTTGTTTTATCAACTGGCAGGTAGTTTTGTCCTATTGTTTGGCTTGGCTATATTCCTTGGACAAGCCACAATTCACTTTACCCCGCTGGTGATCGGCAGTTTGGCCTTTCATACCTTGATTGTATCCTTTGCCAGTTTTCTAGCGTGGTTCTGGTTATTACGCAATTATCTGGCTTCCCGATTAGGCGTTTTTTCCTTCCTGACTCCGTTATTTGGCATGGCCTTTGGCGTATGGTTGCTGGGTGAAAAAATTGAACTGAATTTTGTGATTGGTTCAGCGCTGGTGTTACTTGGAATTGTGGTGGTCAGTTTGCAAGGCTGGCTCAGAAAATAAAAAAGGCCTCGATTGAGGCCTTTTGACTATTTTTGTTCAAAGATGGTGGAAAGTGGAATGGAGAGCTTGGCAGCTAAATAATCATTACTTTCAATCAGGGATGGGCCGAGTCGTTCCATCCATTCATCATCTTGGTGAATATGTTCAACATCATTACGTAGCGGCAATGGATAAGGAAGGGCGGTGAAGAAACTCCAAAAATCAACCTGCGCTAAATTACGGACCAGTACATATTCATCTTTATCGGTACGCATAATCAGGTTTTGCTGTTCCAGTTGCATGATATAAGCAGGTAAACGACCTAATTCACCCCGTCCAATAATATTCAACAGCTCTTTCTCACTGACACTTTGACCAATCTGTTGCTTCTTATAAAACAGTTCCAGAATGTCGAGTAACATCAAGATTGGATGGCGTTTCTGTTCTTTTCCAGAATGGAATGCGGTGAGGGCAAAACTGATTTCCACACCCAGTAAAATAATATTCCAGGAGAGGTAAATCCAGAGCAGGAAAATTGGCACCGCAGCAAATGCACCATAGACAATTTCATAGCTGGTGAAGTTGCTCATGACCCAGCCAAAAAAACGTTTTAGAACTTCGAATACCGTCGCACTAAAACAGGCCGCAATAAAGGCTGAAAATACTGGGACAATACGGTTGGGAATGGTCCAGTATAAAATGAAGAAGCCAACAATAGTCAGTAAAAACGAGATCAGCCAGAGCAGGAATGCACCATCCAGCTGATAGCCAGCAAAATTATTGCTGAGAATACTCATCGAAGCAACTGTGGAAGACAGTACAAAAGCACTGCCTAACACAATCGGCCCCAGTGAAATAATGGTCCAGTAACGCATAAAACCGACCAGACCAGTACGGGTCTCTTTCACCCGCCAGATCCGGTTAAATACATTTTCAATAGAGGTCAGCATCAGCACTGTGGTGACAAACAGGAACAGCACACCAATCACTGTGAGGTTACTGGACTTCTCGGTAAATGCATTTAAGGCCTTATCAAAGGCAATGGTGCTTTTCGGTAAAAAGTTACTGTAAATCAGTTGTTGCAGCTGTTGCCGAGCTGGTTCTAACGCTTTAATGGAGGAGATAATCACCAGAAAAACAGTCAACATTGGCACGACTGCAAACAGGGTGGTATAGGTCAGTCCTCCTGCTTGTTCCCGACAGCGGTCAGCTTCAAAACGCCGTAACACAAACACAATAAATTGAAACCATGTTTTTTCTAAAAAAGGCAGTTTTTTTAGATAACGGTGTAAGATCATGGGTTCTATCCTAATTATTTTTAATAAAAATCCTGTGAAAGCACAGGACTTGTAACAGCCTAAAATGTATAAAATGTCGTATAGTGTTCTTTTTAACAAAATTCTTGAAAGTGATGCAACCTTACGTTCTTGTTCTTTATTACAGTAAATATGGTTCAACTAAGCAAATGGCGCACCTCATCGCCGATGGAATTGAAGCGGCGGGTGTGACTGCACGCATCCGAACTGTGCCCAATTTGGCGACGGTGGTAACTCAAGCTGAAGCCAGTATTCCAGAAGATGGTGACATTTATTGTAGTCTGGATGATCTGACGCATTGCTCAGGTTTAGCGTTGGGTTCACCGACCCGTTTTGGCAACATGGCCAGCGAAATGAAGTACTTTTGGGATCAAACCACCAGTTTATGGTTGAATGGTGCTTTGCATAATAAACCTGCATGTGTCTTCACATCTTCAGGTTCAATGCATGGCGGGCAGGAAAGTACTTTATTGACGATGCTGCCACCGTTGTTTCATCACGGCATGATGATCTTGGGCTTACCGAATTCGGTTCCAGCATTGTCGAATACCAAAACGGGTGGAACGCCATATGGTGCGAGTCATGTCAGCGGGCCCCGCCATGACCAAAGCCTGAGCCAAGATGAAAAGGTTTTGTGTGAAGCACAAGGCAAACGTTTAGGTGAAGTTGTAAAAGCACTGACTGGAAAATTTTAACCCATAGAACGACGGTAATTTTGTCCGTCTCGAACCAATTGCCAGAATTGTAGAGGATCGGTTGGATAGGCAATCAAGCTCTGATTTTCACTGAGCAGCGATATTTTATCGAGATTATCTTGTTCTGAGATCAACATGGCATAGACATAATCAAGCAGGTCGGTTGCACTGAAAACCTGTTTATAGGCGTCTTGCAGTTCAGCATTTTGATTGGCAAAACAAACCCGATGCGGCTCATCTTCATTAAGGAATGAAAGGCTAAGTCTTTTTTCTATTTCTGTCACAATCTCCCGATTCAAGTGTAAGGGTGATCGCGATAGAATAAGTTGGTGGATTTTAAAACCTGAACTGTGATCTGACATCACCTTTGCTCGTTGGGAATCGTTATTTTATAAAATCACTATACGCTTTTTATTCGTATTTTATAACGAGCAAAAAAATGGGAGCCTAAGCTCCCATTCTGTTATTTCTTTAACTGCCAGTCATAGATATTTCGACGATAGGCATACCAGATCATCCACAGACCAATGATGATCATTGGGAAACTGAGGATCTGACCTTTGGTCATCCAGCCAAACAAGATAAAGCCTTGGTCTGCATCGGGTTGACGGAAGAATTCCATAAAGAAGCGTGCGACACCATATCCAGTCAGGAACAGTGCAGAAACCGCCATACGTGGACGTGGCTTAGAACTAAACCACCACAGCACGATAAACAGGATCAGCCCTTCACAGATGGCTTGATAGATTTGTGAGGGATGGCGCACTAGACCTAATGGGTCTGTCGGGAAAATCATCCCGAAAGGATAGTTTGGATCTTGAACCTGACGACCATAGAGTTCCCCACCAATAAAGTTACCAAAACGTCCAAACATCAAGCCTGTTGGTACACATGGTGCGATAAAGTCCAAGGTTTGAAACCATGTTTTCTGGTATTTTTTACACCAGAACAACATTGCAATCATGACACCCAGAAAACCACCGTGGAAGCTCATGCCACCTGTCCAGACTTGAAATAACCAGAGTGGATTTTCCAGAAACTTACCGAACTCATAAAACAGCACATAGCCTACACGACCACCCAGCACAACGCCCAGCGCTCCGTAAAAGACTAGATCTGAAACCATATCAGCTGTCCAGCCATCACGTTGTTTAGCCCGATAAGATGCTAAACCCCAAGCACATAGAAAAGCCAAGAGATACATGAGTCCATACCAGTGCACCTTGACTGGTCCTAAGCTCAGCGCAACTGGATCAATATTTGGATAGGTCAGCATTGCTGTTCCTCAATTTAGAATTTGGAATTAAGTTTTGATCAGATTGTAGCGGAATGATGTGAAAAATGTTGTACATTCAATGTGTAAAGATGTGAGAACCAAATCAATGTGTATTGTTGCTTTCGCATGGCATGTGCTGGATGAGATGCCATTATGCTTACTTTCAAATCGTGATGAATTCTATCACCGTCCCAGTGCAAGCCTACATCAGTGGCCAAATCATGTGATTGTGGCTGGGCAGGACTTACAGTCAGGCGGTACATGGATGGGTGTAACTGCATCAGGGCGATGGGCCATTCTGACCAATTTCCGAAATGGTCGGGATCAGCAATCCTATACAACATCACGTGGGCATCTGATTCAATCTTTTCTGGAAAGTGATCTGGCACCGATTCGTTTTGCACAGCAACTGGAACAGCAACAACAGGACTATGCAGGATTCAACCTATTTGTTGGAGATCGGGAACAGGCGGTTTACATGAGTAACCGTGGGGAGGCACCTCAAGTGCTGCCGAATGGGGTATACGTAGTGTCCAATGGCCTAATGTCCGAAGATTGGCAAAAGACCAGAAATTTGCGCAAGCGCTTTACTCAAGAATTTTTACCAATGTTGCAACAACCCCAGATTCTGGAATCTGAACTCAGACATGCGGCTTGGGATATTTTGGAGGATGAGCGCAAAGTCATTCCAGATTTATTACCTGACACAGGCATCAGTACTGAAATGGAAGCTCTATTGTCTTCAACTTTTATCCAGAGTCCTGTATATGGAACGCGATGCTCTAACTTTTTACGACTTACGCCAACACAATGGCAATGGTTGGAAAAATCTCAGCAAGGAGAAGAGCAGGGTGAGATTGTTGAATTAAGTGTAGATTTACAGAAATAGAAAAATGCCGACATAGAGTCGGCATTTTTTGAAATTAAAGCTTGGATTTAAGCTTTTTTCTCAATTGATGGTGCAACTGGATCAGCGGTGATATAGCCAACACTTGCACTATAACCACCATTGTAGTTGGCTAAAACTGTTGCTTTTAATTCAGCAGGAAGACTTGAGCTATCACCCGCATGCTGGAAATTGCTCATGATATAGGTCCAGCCATTCACTGAATCAACAGCATGTAGACCTGTTGATTCTGCACCTGCTGGAGTCGAAAGAATTCGATCTAAAGACTTGGTATCCACATTATAAGCCCATAGGAAGTTGTTGGTATGGTTACCACTATCTTCACCGATGAACAAAGTACGTAGCGTTTCAGAGAATTTTAAGTTGTCTGGGCTTGCGATATTATCAGGATCAGCCGTATTGCCTAAGCTATCTACAGGAATATCTTTGCCCATCAGAACCATATGGCTTTGATATGGTGTCCATTCGCTATTGATCACATTATTGAGATGATCGACTTGGCTGCCTTTAAGATCATGTGCAAGTACACCGCCAGCTTTTAGCGTGCTCTTGAATTTTACATTATGTGCTGCGACCCAACCCGTTTTACCTTCAATCATTGAGTCCTGAATATTGGCAAGTGCAGAATAAGCAACTTTATCCTTGATATTCACCGTAGTTCCTTCCATCTTGGTGAACGCCATACTACCGCCTTTAAGGGCAGCGTAACGGTGTGTTTCGAGGAAGGCAGCAGCTAATTCGATTTCTGCTTTGCTGAAACCATTATTGGCTTCTTTTAACTTGATCCAAAGCGTTTTCTTATCAAGGACAATCTGTGTATAACCTGTTAAATCTGCTGGTGCTGTGGTTAAGCTCTCCATAATGTTTTCGGCTTTGATGCCGCGAACATTGACCAGATCTTCAATGGTTTTACTGTCGGTATGACCCAGCTTGATCCATTTGATTGGTGCTGTAGAGGTTTCATTCAGCTCAGATGTGTATTTTGCAACGTATAATGTTCCCGCAGATAAGTCTTTTTCTTTATCTGCAATAAACATAAAGAAACCGCCGTTGGTATAGTCATCACCCATAATTACGGTACGGTTGTCTGGCATGACCTGAATCAGTTCGTGTGAAATACGGCCCAAGCAGTAGTGTTTAACCGCAGTACCGCGACCTTTACCATCGAGGATGATTTCAGGTAAATGACCATAATTATATACATTGGCTGTATTTTCATTGCCATACAGGTTTTTACTGTAAGCTTTTAATGTTGCTAGTGTGCTACCGATTTGATCGAAAGCATCTGGCTCATATTCTTCACTTGAAAGGTGAGTATTCCAAGGTGAAAGGCTAGCACCACAAGTAATCCATAGACCATGAACTTTCGACATGTCCACATTGAAGTATTTTTTCAATGCAAGATGGCCTGTTTTTTGGTCTTGGTCTAATGTAAGTACGGCAATCGGAGAGGGTAATTGTCCATACATGCTTTGTTGAGCGAGGTTATGTGTGGTGTACTCGAACTGAACCACATGGAATACTGGATTGTTGACGCCAGCGACTTGAGCATCTTTGAGATAAATCATTGATGAGCCATCTGGACAATCAGAGAAGAATTGACGTTCTTGACCAGCAACCGATGTATCTCTGATCGGTTGATTGTTGATGTCGTAATAGCTACCCGCAATAATTTTTCCGCCATTGATATTGTCGACTTCCATACCCGTGCGGAAAAACTCTTGATAACCTAATTTATATTCTGTTGCTGTATTGTCTTCCCAAGTCACTGTTAAGCTTGATTTGACCGAGGTAGTCGCCATTTCCGCCGTGGTTGATGGGGCGGCCATCGGCGTAAATTTGGCATTTTTGAATTTCACCAGTTTTGCTGGTGGAGTGACAACATTATTATCGTTGTCATCATTGCAACCTGTTAGAGCTGCTGCTGTACCCATTGCCCCCAATGGTAAAAATGGAACGCCAGCGAACCATTTTAAAATATCACGACGACTTGGCTGATTGGTATTGGCTGTCATAATAAATCCGTATCTATAATATATGGTAAATAAATCCTGATCGATTCTATGAATAGGACATGACATTTTTTTGACAGTTTGAAGGCAGTTTGAAGACAATTTTATTTTTATAAATTATTGAAAAATATAGGGCAAAATAAAAGAATCCCTGAAATATTTTCAGGGATTTTATCTTCGTTTTTTAGTTTTCGACTTTTCTTTTTTCGAGTATTTTTCCAAGCAATAAACCGAGTTCGAATAACATCCACATCGGTACAGCCAGCATGATCATAGAAAGAGCATCTGGAGGGGTTACAAACATAGCAACAAAAAAGCATCCCACAACGATGAAGCGACGTTTTTCAATCAGACTTTGTGTGCTCACCAGACCAATTAAGATGAGAACTAAAGTAATAATTGGAATTTCAAAAGTAAAACCAAAGACCAAAAACAGTTTTAAACAGAAGCTTAAATAGCTGTTGATATCAGTCATTGGCGCAACTGTTTCAGGGGATACGCTAATAAAGAAATGCAAAATTGCAGGCAAAGTAATGAAATAGGCAAATGCCACACCTAGATAAAATAGCACGATACTTCCTAACAGGAGAGGAATGGCTAAATGGCGTTCTTTTTCGTAAAGTGCGGGTTTGATAAATGACCAGATCTGATAAATGATGTAGGGCATTGCCAGCATAAAGGCAACAAACAAGTTCAGCTTAAATGGTGCCATGAATGTTGCAGTAACATCGGTCGCAATCATGGTTGAGCTAGCTGGCAGTTGCTGTCTTAATGGTTCAGAGAGCCACTGATAGGTTGTATTTCTAAACGGCAGTAAACAGAAGAAAAGAAGAATCGTCACCCCAACAATCTTGAAAAGATATTGGCGGAGTACAATCAAATGCTGCATCACAGGCATTTGTTGCAGGGTTTCTTCAGTACTGACGGAAGTCGATGGTAATTGGCTCATACGGCAATCTTTAATTCTGTATCAAACTTTTGAGGCGGTCTATTCGGCTCAAGGTTGAAAGGTAATTGCTTTTGGTATTCAAGACTGAATGGAACGACTGCTTGTTGAGACCGAAAGCTGTAAGTCGTCGTTGATTGATTCGTCTCTACTTGTACTGGCTCAGCATCGGATGATGTTTGTGTGCTTTTAAGCGCATCTAACTGTTGTTGCATCCTGCGTTCAAGTTCAGTGATTTTATCAATTTCTTTTTGCATTTCTTCGCGAAACTCGGAAAGGCGGAGTTCGCGATCGATTTCATTCTGAATATTGTTGATAAACTTTTTTATTTTGCCATACCATTTCGCCACGAACCGAGCAGCTTCTGGTAATTTATCAGGACCGAGCACCAGCAATGCAATTACTGCAAAGCAAAAGATCTCGGTCATTCCCAAATTCAGCATAGTCGTGCTCGCTTAGCTTTTTACCGAGCTTTCAGTATTTTTAACTTGAGCATCAATGGTGCGAGGTTCATTTAAAGGCGTCGCGACTTCATCTTCTTTCATCGATTTTTTAAAATCTTTAACCGCGCCACCGACATCTTTACCTAAGTTTTTAAGCTTCGATGTACCGAAAAGTAAAATCACCACGATTGCAAAAATCAGCACATGCCAAATCGATAAACCAGCCATAATTTTATTCCTATAAAACTTTGGATATATCTCAACAGCTAGGCATGACAAAGATGTGACACTTATATTGCAGTTTTAAGACAAACATCGGCACAACCCAAAACAGTGCTAGCATATACAGCTGCCAAATAAGCGATCAAAATTAGATAACATGACTTTTATTCTTCCACTCAGTGCCTTCGTTTTCGGCTTGTTGCTTGCTCAATTTAAGCTTGCAGAGAGGTGTAAGAAAGTCTTGTCATCCTTATTGGCGCGGTTATTTATTCCAGTTGTGATTATTTACAATATGGTGTTTTATCAGGCCGGTAGTTTTGCGCTGATTCTGTTTAGTTTTCTCTCTTCCATTATTCTGTTTTATTTATTTGCCTATTATTCAAAAGATCGTTTACAAGCGCTGTGTTTTAGCTATAGCAATATCGGCTGGCTAGGCTTTCCATTTGCCATTGCCTTATTTGGTGAACAGGTCAGCGCTGCCATGATTGCGCTATATATCGGTGGTTCATTATTTGGCAATATTTGGGCAGTTGCTGCCGTTTCAGAAGGACCGACGAATCATCTCGCGACGCTGCATAAAGTTATAAAGTCACCGCCTGTACTTGCCTTATTGATTGCCTTTATTTTGTGGCTTCTGGGAGTTCAACGCCTAAAAGGAAATATGCTGTTAGAAGGGATATATGAGATTGCCAAGTTTGGGATGAGCTTTGCTGGTATGTGTATTTTAGGAATGTGGCTGAGGCATACTCGGGTACATGTTGCAGATTTGCTTTTAAGTACGCGTACGCTAATGTTGAAATTATTGTGTGGGGTACTGATCTGCGCCATGACTTATTATTTGATCCCGATTCTACAGCTTAAGTTATTGTTCCCAGTTTTGTTCTTCTTATTCTGTTTGCCACCAGCCGCCAATATTGTGGCTTTAGAAACGCATTATCAGGGTACTGGTGTTTCAGCCCGATATATTGCTGCAGGAACAATGGTGAGCTGTTTGGTCATTATTGTGTATGGCATCTTATTGCATGTAAAAAGTGCCCTCATTTAGGAGGGCACTTTAGTATTTTAAACTAGACTTGCTTTAAACAACTGCATGGCCTGCCCACGATGGCTGATCTTGTTCTTCTCAGCTTTGCTGAGTTCAGCACTCGAAACATTGAGTTCAGGTAGCCAAAATAAAGGGTCATAACCAAAGCCATTTTCGCCACGAGCTGCTTCTAAAATCTCACCTTTCCAGATGCCTTGGAAAATTTGTGGAAGTGGATCTTCTGCATGAGTAACGAGCGCGAGTACGCAAACAAACATGCCTTCAATCACTTCGCCATCTTTACGGAAGGGTGAGAGATCAGCTAAAAGTTTTTGGTTGTTGGCAGCATCATTGCCGTGTTCGCCTGCATAACGTGCCGAGTAGATGCCTGGTGCACCACCTAAAATTGGAACACAAAGTCCTGAGTCATCTGCGAGCGCTGGTTTGCCTGAAAGTTTAGAGGCATGGCGTGCTTTGATAATGGCATTTTCAACAAAGCTGAGACCATCTTCGATCGCATCTTCAATATCCAGTTTGCCTTGAGGAATAATCTCGACAGGAAGATTAAGTTGTTGAAACAGATGTTCAAATTCGACCACTTTGCCTTTGTTATTACTTGCAAGAACAAGACTGCCTTGGTTGAGCCATGATTGGGTAGACATGAGTTAAACCTATCTAAATTTTGCGTATTTTAACGTATTTCTAGAATGAAATAGCTGAATTATGAATATGAATGAATAGAGCATTTTTTCCGATTAAAAATGATTTGGGCGGTATAGTTTTCTGTTTCAATCAAAGATGTCTTTTGAGGGTGCTTGCTTTTGCAATCAAAAGTAATACTTCCAAAAATTGAAGGAAAATTGAGGCTGATATACGCGATGGGATAAAAATGCTTTTGGGAATGAAAAGGGAGCTGAAAATGAAACTGATTACTTGGCTTTGATGATATTTCACTGATTTCTGTATCTGTATTTTTTCTGAATACTGGTAGCATTAAGATCGTTTCACGTTGTAGATGGGTCGTGATAAATGGGAAAAAGTAATCAGACTCATATGTCGCATAAGCAGTTGAATTTAACTTTTCTAACTCTTTCATGAAATCGCTTTGGGTATAGCCATTTTTATAAGAAGTAATTTGAATCGAGAAAGTTAATATTTGAGAATGATCAAAAAAGAATGGCTTTAGCATCTGAAATATAATGATGCCACTCACTATAAAGAAAATACTTATATAAATTGAAAGTTTAAATTCATTTCTATTAAGCATTAAATTTCTCTTCTTTATACTTATTGACTTAGCAGCAAATTAGCCTGAGGGTTTTTATTTGATATTGACCAAGATTATCGCAATAAAAAACCGACTTTCACAAGTCGGTTTTTTATAACACTCAATAGATCTAAGCAAAATTATTGCGCTTGAATCCATTTATCAGCACGGTCACGTGCGGTACGGATCTGGTCTTGAGTCAGGTTAGCCGCCAAAGCAGTTTTTTTACCTTCAGAAAGTTTGATCACTTTGGTATCGAGCATGCCATCACGGGTTGAAAGCTCATACCACTGATAAGCACCCATATAGTTTTTCTTTTGCTCTTCCATCATTGCAAGATTAAAGCTGGCACGGTTATCACCATTACTTGCCGCTTTCTCGAAATAACGACGCGCTAAAGCTTCATCTTTCTTGGTACCAATACCATCGGCATACATACGGCCAACATTCAACTGTGCTGCAGATAAACCTTGATCCGCCGCGGCCTTGAATAAAGCAAATGCCTGTTTCTCATCTTTAGCAACGTCTTTACCATACTGGTAACGGGTTGCTAAATAAAACTGTGCCCCAGCCTGACCAGATTTCGCTGCGCTTTGTAAACCATTGATATCCATCACTGAATATCGCGCTGCCTGTGTTGCTACCGATTGTGGTTGGGCAACATAGTCAGCGTGCGCTTGTATACTGATCAGACCAAATAAAAATGTGCTGATTAATGTCTTTTTCATAGAGCGCTCACTCGATAAATTGCGACTTCACCAAATAGGTTCGGCATATGCTTGCTGAGCATACTACCTTGTTGGTCACCATTAACGGCAAGTCGATTAATAATTTTAATCCGGTTCTCAGCACACAAGGCTTCAAAATCGCGGAAAGTACATAAATGAATATTCGGGGTGTTATACCACATATAAGGTAAAGCTTCCGAAACAGGCATTTTCCCTTTCAATGCAAGAAAAGAACGCGTCTTCCAATGCGCAAAGTTTGGAAAAGTAATAATCGCCTGTTTGCCGACACGCACCATATCACGAAGTAATACATCGGGTGCATCTACAGCCTGCAAAGCTTGTGCCATAACCACAGAGTCAAAAGACTGGTCGGCAAAGCGACTTAAACCAAGGTTCAAGTCCTGTTGGATAATATTTAACCCCCGACTGATGGCAATTGCAATCTTTTCTTGATCAATTTCTAGCCCATAGGCACGAATATTGTGCTGTTTGCTCATATGAGCCAGCAATTCACCATCACCACAGCCTAAGTCTAACACGCTAGAGTTCGGGTTAATCCATTTTTCGGCGAGTTGTTGATCTATACGCATCAGTGCTGCTCCTGTCGTGTCGATTTCAACTGTTGTTCTCCCCCTAAAAATGCCCGTAGTGTTTTCACATAGAGTGGAATAGGGAACAAGAAAGAGTCATGGCCTTGTTCAGCATCAATATCCAAGTAGCTGACAGGCTTATGATTATCAATCAACGCATCTACCAGCTCCTGTGAACGGCTTGGACTAAAACGCCAGTCCGTGGTAAATGAAATCACCAAAAATTGGCATTTCGGTTTACTCATGGCCTTTGTTAAAGAATGCTCATATTCACGGGAAGGGTCAAAATAATCCAGTGCCTTGGTCATAATCAAGTAAGTATTTGCATCGAAATTGCGACTGAATTGTTCACCTTGGTAACGCAAATAGCTTTCAACCTGAAATTCGACATCGAAACCATACATAAATTTGCCTGACTTGAGGTCACGACCAAATTTTTGCTTCATGGCTTCTTCAGACAAGTAGGTGATATGACCCACCATACGTGCCAGAATCAGGCCACGTTTTGGATAGCTGTCATTTTCCAGATAACGTCCATGATGGAAGTCTGGATCTGACAGAATTGATTGGCGTGCAACTTCGTTAAAGGCAATATTTTGAGCTGATAATTTTGGTGCGCTGGCAATAACGGCACATTTTTTTAGGCGATCAGGATAGTCCAGAGACCATTGCAAGGCCTGCATGCCCCCTAAAGAGCCACCAATAATGGAATACCAAACCTCAACACCGAGTCGGTCAGACAGCATGGCTTGGGTTTTGACCCAGTCGCGCACGGTAACCAGTGGAAAGTCTGGACCATAAGGACGATTTTCATTTTCAGGGTTGGGTGAGGTTGGTCCTGTAGAGCCACTACAGCCCCCGATATTATTTAATGAAACAACAAAGAAATGGTCGGTATCAATTGCTTTTCCAGGGCCAATACAGCTATCCCACCAGCCAGCTTTTTTATCATCTTCATGATGGTAGCCTGCGGCATGATGATGTCCTGAGAGTGCATGACAAATCAGAATAGCATTTGATTTATCTGCATTGAGTGTTCCATAGGTTTCAACCATTAAATCAAAACGTGGCAATACTCGGCCACATTCAAGTTCTAGAGGTTGTTCAAATTGAAACTTTTGTGGTGTGACTAAACCCACTGAATCCGATGGAAAAGACACTGGAATGATTCGCCCTATAATAAATCATTAATAATAAAAGGATACCAATTCAGGTATCCTTTCAAAAGTCATTTTTTCTGATATTACAACTCAGCTTTACTGACGATTATGTGATATTTCACTCATCTAAACGGCTGCAGCAGCCACCTGATCTGTGGTCAAGACACCTTGCTCAATCAAACGGTTGGTACATGCAATAATAGCTTCAATTGATGAGGTCACGATGTTGTCATGTACGCCAGCACCGAAGGCACTCTTACCTGTACCTTTCACTTGAAGTTCAATTAAGGCAAGGGCTTTGGCATTGGCACCTGAACTGATGCTACGCTCTTCATAATTCACAACATCAATTGGTAACTGTAAAGCATTCAACATGGCCGAGATCGGGCCATTGCCTTCACCTCGTAGGCGTTGAATCTCGCCGTCGATTTCAACGTCTAATTCAATGATTTGTGTACCATTAATATCCGACAATTGATAATGCTTAGTGTGATAATGACTGTTTTTTACATCCACATAGGTCTTTTCGAATAAAGACCAGATTTCATGGGCGCTGATTTCAGTACCATTTTCATCGGTATGTTGCTGTACGATCTGGCTGAATTCGATTTGAACACGACGTGGTAAGGCAACGTTGTAATTCGATTCTAACAAGTAAGCAATACCACCTTTACCAGATTGGCTATTCACACGGATCACCGCATCATAGTCACGACCTAAATCTTTAGGATCGATTGGTAAATAAGGCATATCCCAGATTTCTTCGTTTTTCTGGAATTCGAAGCCTTTCTTAATTGCATCCTGATGTGAACCAGAGAACGCGGTAAAGACTAAATCACCAGCATAGGGATGACGAGGATGCACAGGTAACCCCGTACATTCTTCAACCGTTGCAATGACTTCATTGATATTGGAGAAATCCAAATTAGGTGCAACACCTTGGGTATACATGTTCAAGGCAATTGCAGCAACGTCAACGTTACCTGTACGTTCACCATTTCCAAACACACAGCCTTCAACTCGGTCAGCACCTGCCATAATTGCTAACTCAGACGCTGCGATACCGCAACCACGGTCATTGTGACAATGCACAGAAATAATCACGCCATCACGACGCGCCAAGTTACGGTGCATCCATTCGATTTGATCGGCATAGACATTCGGCGTTGAAACTTCCACGGTTGCAGGCAAGTTCAAGATAACTTTATTGGTCGGAGATGCTTCCCAAATCTCAGTCACAGCATCGCAAACTTCTTTGGCAACTTCTAATTCTGTTGCAGAGAAACATTCAGGACTGTATTGGAAAATCCATTCTGTTGCAGGGTATTGCGCTGCATATTCTTTGACTTTAGTTGCTGCATTAATTGCAAGCTGCTTTGAGCCATTGGCATCAACATTCAAAACTTTCTTACGGAATGTTGGAGAGTTTGAGTTGTAGATATGCACGATGGCACGTTCTGCACCGACTAATGCCTCAAAAGTACGTTCAATCAAGTGATCACGTGCTTGCACCAATACTTCGATATACACATCATCAGGGATCAAATTTTCTTCGATTAACATACGGGCGAAATCGAAGTCGATTTGTGAAGCAGAAGGGAAGCCGATTTCAATATGTTTGAAGCCAATCTTGACCAACATTTTGAACATTTTTAATTTTTGATCCATGTTCATCGGTTCAAAAATTGCCTGATTACCGTCACGAAGGTCAGTACTCATCCAGATTGGCGCTTGATTGATTTCATTATTTGGCCATTGGCGATCTGGTAAATCGACGCGTTGGTACATACGGCGGTATTTTTTGCTTGGGTCAGCCAACATCATGAGATAACTCCTTGTCGTAGCATGGTTGCTGAGTCAAATAAAAGGCAACGTGCTACAAATATATATGGTGTCTATAAGAATTAATTTAAAGCGAATTTGGGGATCGAGTGCCTAAAAATGTAGGCAAAAAATTTATACGCGCGCGAGGCGCAGCATCAGGAGAAGAGCAGCAGCGAGATGTATTGTATGAGACGGTTGGGTAAAGCCGCGATTTGTTTTCATCATCTACCATTCATATGGGTTATTTAATTTTGCAGTTATATTAATCATCTAACTGTGATCAGTCTAGGCGAAAATACAGACGGCTGCAAAGGTCTATAAAACATTTTAAAGACAATGAATGGAAAATATTTCCCTGTTTTTTGCGCTATTTTAATTTTAATGGGGAAAATTTCCCGTAATTTTAATGATTAGAGATAAAAAAATTAATTTTATCTCTATGGGTTGAAAAGTATGTGAATTAGAGTTCAGACCACATCCGAATCAGATTGTGGTAAATGTTGGTGAGTTTCATCACTTCTGGATAAGCATCGCCATGAGTTTTACGCAATTCACGGATACTTTCATCTAGTGTAAACAATAGGTGACGCTTACTATCGTCCCGAATCAGGCTTTGTACCCAGAAGAATGAAGCGAAACGGGTGCCAGAGTTAATACTGCTGACTTCATGCAAACTGGTTGATGGATAAAGCACGACATCACCAGCAGGAAGTTTAATCTCATGATAGCCATAGGTATCTTCAATGACCAGTTCACCACCTTCATATTCTTCTGGTTCGCTCAAGAACAAGGTGCATGATAAATCAGTGCGGATTTGTTCAGAAGAACCACGAATCAGACGAATCGAGTTATCGACATGAAAACCAAAGCTTTCAGACTCGTCATAACGATTGAATAAGGGCGGAATAATTTTATGCGGTAATGCTGCGGCTTGAAAAAGTGGATTTTGCCAAATTGCTTTAATTACAATCTCGCTAAGTGCATGGGTCAGCGGATCTTGTTCTGAAAGTTGTTGATTTTGTTTCACTGAAGCTGAAAGGGTACCCGCAGTCACTTTCCCACCAACCCAATTTGCATCTACCATCAATTGACGGAACTCTGCAACTTGTTCTTTGCTTAATACATTGGGAATATGATGGATCACGGTGAACACCTTTTGAATATTTATTGCATTTGTAAAAATAGCCTCATGACGAGGCTATTTTATATGAACTAAGTAGAATGCCGTAAAGTTATTATGGCTTTTGCTTAGTATTTAAAATTAACAGCAAGTACCGCGTTACGACCATTACCTTCAAATGCATAATGTGCAGCATGTGCGCTGGTAAAGTAACGTTTATCACCAATGTTATTTACGTTAAGTTGTAAATTCACATTTTTGTTTACATCATATTTTGCCATTGCATTGTAGATGGTATACGTTGGCAAAAATTTAGGTGCGGTCGTGTTTACAAACACTTGATCACGATATTCTGCGCCCGCACCTAAAGTTAAGTTTGGTAATACTTTATACGTTGACCAGAGAGTTGCACTATTTTTCGCAACGAATGGAAGCGGTTTACCTTCTTGAGCGACTGCGTTATAAGCTGCTTTAGTGATTTCGCTGTCTAGGTAACTATAACCTGCAGAGATATCCCATTTATTGGTAATTTTGCCGTTTAAGCTTACTTCAAATCCATCTACTTTACTTTCGCCAGCATTAGTGGTTGTGGTTGGATCAATTTGAATACGAGTATTCTGCTTTTCTGTACGGAAAATAGCTGCGGTTAAATTGGCACGTTCATTAAATAAGTCCCATTTGGTTCCGATTTCAAAAGTGCGTGCTTCTTCAGGTTTCAGGTTATTCACAATATCTGTGGTACCTAAAGCATTATCACTGCTATCACCTTCAGCTAAAACACCGACTGGGTTTGCAGAAGTCGCAAAACTTGCATAGATACTACCAGCTTCAGTTGGCTTAAAGACTAAACCTGCTTGGTAGGTAAAGAAGTCAGCATCGCTTTCGTATTTAGTACCTTTGGCTGTTGCAACTTTTGTATAGTCATAAGCGCCAGCATTGGTTGCGTAGACATCTTTATTGTATTTCTTCTCAGTATCAAATTTGTCCCAACGAACACCTAGGTTAAGTAACCATTGTGGGTTAAATTCAATGCTGTCTAGAGCATAAACGGAGGCGGTACGGCTACGTGTTGTTGACTGACCTTTGATGCTGCCCAAACTGTCAGTAAAGCTACCATTGCCTGGATTATTTAAACCTGTACACCAGCCATTTGACGTAGCGGAAGCCGCGTCACAGCCACTGACATTCGAAGAGAGAATGGTTGAAGTTGTCTGGCCGGCAGCATTGGTAAAGGTATGCATACCCTGATCGGTATTTTGATAGCTCCACTCAGTACCTACATTAAATGAATGTTTAAACGTACCAGTGTTGAACTTACCTCTTAAAGAAAGCTGATCACTATAAGCATCGGTATCGAGGATGCGGCTTAAAGCACGGCGAGCGATTGTACCGCGGTAAATATTGCCATTTGAGTCATCTGCATTGGTATAAACATAGTCTGACTTAGATTTGTTGTAAGTCGCCACGTTTGACAAAGTTAGATTTTCGTTGAAATCATGTTCTAACTTGAAGGTACCAATGTGATTTTCACGCTTGTCAAAATCACGGTCTTTCCAGCCGTAGTAAGTTCCAGCTTTTACACTAACGGGACGTCCATCGCCTGGGTTAAGTGTGACGCCCGCAGGGGCACGCGTTGGATTATTGAATGGAATGCCAGCATCTGGTTCATCATTACTGCGTAAATAGTAATAGCTAAATGTACCGCGAGTTGCTGTATCTAAGCCAAAAGCAAGACTTGATGCGAGACCTGCACGAGCAAATTCTGCGCCATTGTGTTGACCTGCTTTTTCATTTTCATGACCCATAACGACAACACGACCTGCGATACCGTTACCAAAGTCTTTATTTGCATCAAGCTGGATATGGCGATAGTTATCTGTACCGCCCTGAATACTACCTTGATAGACATCACCTTGATGAGCCACTTTAGGGACAAGATTGATACTACCACCAACGCTACCACCACCACCGAGTGCAGATGAAGAGCCTTTGATGACTTCAACCTGTTCAATGGCAAACATATCACGGCTTTGTGAGGTGGTATTACGGACACCATCTACATAAATTGATGATTGACCGCTGTAACCACGGATATAAGGCATATCTGTAAATGGTGTACCACCTTCACCAGCCCCTAGAGTAATCCCGGGCTCATAACGAAGTGCTTCGAGTAAGGTATTTGAGTTGGTATCTTTAATCAATTTTTGAGAAAGAATAGAGACTGATTTCGGTGTATCTTTAAGAGGTGCAACAAATTTTGCATTTGCAGACTGGTCAACTTTTAAAGATTCTTCCTGAGTGGCATGCGCATGAATTGTTGGGAGTTGAACGGGCTGTTCTTGTGCAAGAGCAGGTACTGCAATGACAGAAAGTGATGATGCAATTGCAGAAGAGACAAGTTTCTTCCGTGATTTAATAAAAGACATGAGGCACGCCTAGACTGTGTAAAAATTTATGCAAAGAATAATCATTCTTATTTCTATATTCATTTGTTTGAAATTGATTTTTTCAATCTCTTAAGCTTTTAATTATGGAAATATGAATAAAGTTTTGTTCTAAAATGTAGTTAATTTGTTGATTTTTTTCTTTAATCTATAAAAACGATTGTGTTTTAAAGATTAACTTTTAATTTAGATTTTGTGATTTTTTTCATTTGAATGAAGCGGGTTTTAATTTTTTTATATCTAGTCAATATGAAAACTTTTGAATATCAGCTTGTTATTTTTAATGGAAAAGAGAAGTGGGAGTAAAAGTTAAAAGCTAATGAATATGATCGAACGCTCGGATTGAAAAGTGATCGCAGTTTTAACGTTTAGATTATTTTTCCCAGTGTATCAATACTGACTGAATTACGAATTTATAAGCATGAAGTGATTGGGGAATAAGTATAAAAAAACCTGCATGTGCAGGTTTTTTATTATAGCTTATAGATTATTTAGAAGTCATAAGATACAGATAACCAGTAGTTACGGCCTGCCAGATAAGTACCAGACATCCCAGAACTAATTTGCATATAGTCATAGTAAGAAGCGGGATTACCATTGGCATCAATATATGAGCCATTGCTGCTAAAGTCTTTGTCGAGCAGGTTGTTCACTGAACCATTGAAGCGTAATTGATCATTGACACTATAACTTGCACCTAGATTAAATAAGTTATAACCCTTTAATTTATTGTTGGTTGCATTATAAATAATAGCGGCATCACCAACGGTTTGCTCTATATTGTAGCGCTTACGGTCTGACTTATATTCATGTTGTAACCATACATCAAAGGCATCATTGATGTGCCAGGTTGAAGTCATATTAAATGCATTTTTAGGGACATTACTCAGATAAGAACCTTTGTTTTTACCTTTGGTAATTTCTGATTCCATATAGGTGTATGCAGCTTTAATGTCCCATTCAGGAATTATGCTGTACTGCAAGCTGAGCTCAACACCTTTGGTTTCAGCTTCATCTGCATTAATTTTTTGTGAAAAAGTATCCTGAGTGATATGCGATCCATAGCTCACACAACCTGGTTGATTTGGGTTTTTTGCAGAGAAACAGTTCAGTAATTCAGGCCCATCAGTAATCAGGTTCTTAATCTTATTAAAGAATGCTGTCGTGGTCAGGTCTAAATTGCCATTGTTATAGTTGAAGCCAAGTTCATAGTTGGTTGATTCTTCTGGTTTTAAGTTAGGAGAACCAATGTTAAAAGATGTACCTTGCCCACTAATACTCACAATACCATTGTGAAGATCTTTTGCTGACGGGGCTTTATAACCTGTGCTGACGCCACCTTTAATTGTAAGTTCGTCATTTGCATTCCAGACGAGGTAGGCGCGTGGGCTAAATTGACCACCAAAGCCAGAATGATCCTCATAACGACCACCCAGTGTAAAGCCAAGATTATCTAGGATGCGCCATTCATCTTCTGCGTAGACAGAAAAAGAGTCTCTTTTGAATTTTGCACCAATGCCAGCAATATCATCAGCAATTTCAGCTTCTTTATATTCAGCACCGACAGTAAGTTTGTGATCTGCAATTGGTAAAATGACATGCGAATCAGCAACAAAATCAGTGTTTTTTAAGGTACGGCCCTGACCTGCTGAAGCATTCCCTGGGAATGTATTTCTAGGAATTGTGCGACCAATTGTTTCTGTTTTAGTCTGGCTGACATAAGAATTCCATTGACCAAAACTATAGTCACCATTATGACCGACCGCAATTTGGTCTCGTTTGAATTCTAGCTCGTCTTTGTAGCCATTAGCACGTTCTGGGGTATCCAGTGTACCTAAGCGGTTGTCATCATTTTTATAAGTTTGACTTGAGTGAAAACCATCAATCCAGAAGCTATTTTGATCATTTAACTTAAATGATAGTTTTCCACCAACATCATAAATATCTGCTTCACTTGGACGTGGATCACGACCTGAAGTGCCTGGCACTCGTTCTGACTTTTGGCGATCTAAATAAGAACCACGTAACTGTAAACCTAGCTTATCTTGAATAATTGGACCATTTACGACAACGCTGGTTTTCCATGAATCGGCTTCGCCGCCATGCTCCATCACATTGCCACTGACGGTGACATTACCATTCCATTCATTGCTAATTTTTTTGGTAATAATGTTAATTACACCACCCATCGCTTCTGAACCATAGCGTGTTGCCATTGGTCCACGAATCACTTCAATACGCTCGATTGAAGCCAGTGGAGGTAAAAAGCCATTTGCCGATTCGCCAAAACCATTTGGTGTCACATCAGAAGAGGTGGTTTGACGGCGACCATCAATCAGAATGAGGCTGTATTCATTGCCTAGGCCACGCATTTTAATATTTAAGCCTGAGGTTTTTCCAATACCATCACGGATATCGATGCCTGGCACATCCGAAAGTAGATCTGCAATGCTGGTCGCATTTTTCTTTTCAATATCTTCTTTAGTCACAACGCTAATAGAAGCTGGTGCATTTTTAATATCTTGTTCGAAGCCAGAAGCTGATACCACAATGGTTGCGAGCTGGTGTGTATTGGTGTTTTCAGATGTTGTTGTCGTATCAGCAAAAGCCGAAGTGGTCATTGCCCCAAGTAATGCAAAAGAAAGCGGGGATAAATTAAATTTACTCATAACTAGAGTTCCAAAGCTGGACGAGAAAAATAGAAAAGTGCTCAAAATCAGTGCGAATTATAGTGATAATATTTATCATTAACAACAAAAAGTAACATTCATTTTAAGATTTATTTAAGAAAACTATGATTTTGAACAAAATGAAAAATATATTTGCTTTTTTAGCTTCCGATTTTGTATATCCAGAAAGTTGTCATATAATGTGGCACTTTAAAAATTGTTATTACTAACTATATATCGAGGAAGCCATGCAAGTAACGACTGAAGCGGTTTCGGGCGTTGCCCGTCGTTTAAATGTTTCTGTACCGACGAGCCGTGTTAACGAGCAATTTGAAGCTCGCTTACAACGCACTGCCAAAACTGTGAAGATCAACGGCTTCCGTCCAGGTAAAGTGCCTTTGAATGTTGTTCGCCGTGAATATGGTGCAGGCATTTATCAAGAAGTTGTGAATGACATCATTCGTGACACCGTATTTGAAGCAATTCAACAAGAAAAAATCAATGCAGTCGGTATGCCGAACATTGAGAAAGTTGAAAACAAAGATGATGCTTTAGTTTTTGAAGCAACTGTTGAAGTTTATCCAGAAGTTGAAGTGAAAGCTTTTGCTGACTTGGAAGTTGAACGTAAATCATCAGAAATCAACGATAAAGACGTTGATGTGATGATCGAAAACTTGCAAAAACAACGTCAAACTTGGGCTGTAACCAAAGGTATGGCGAAGAAAGACATGCAAGTGACTTTCGACTTCGAAGGTACTGTTGATGGTGAAAAGTTTGAAGGCGGCGCTGCTGAAGACTTTAAACTTGTACTTGGTTCAGGTCGTATGATCCCAGGTTTTGAAGACGGTATCGTTGGTATGAAAGCTGGCGAAGAAAAAGTTATCGATGTAACTTTCCCAGAAGATTACCAAGCTGAAAACTTGGCTGGTAAAGCTGCTCAATTCAAAATCACTGTGAAGCAAGTTGAAAAACCAAAACTTCCAGAAATCGATGCTGAATTCTTGAAAATCTTTGGTTTAACTGAAGAAGAAGGCTTAGACAAGTTAAAAGCTGACGTTCGTAAGAATATGGAACGTGAAGTTCGCAACGGTCTTCGTAACCAAGTTAAACAAGCTGCATTTGATGCGCTTGTTGCTGCTAACGAAATCGAAGTTCCAGCATCTATGGTTGCTCAGGAAATTGACCGTCAACGTCAACAAATGATTCAGCAATTCACTCAACAGTTTGGTGCTCAAGGTGCAGGTGCATTTGACAGCAGCATGCTTCCAGATGAATTGTTCAAAGAGCAAGCTGAAAAATCAGTGAAGCTTGGTGTATTGGTAAGCAAGGTATTGGCTGATGCTAAACTTGAAGTTGACCAATCACGTGTTGATGCTTACATCGATGACATGGCTTCTTCTTATGAAGATCCAACAGAAGTTGTTGAATACTTCAAAAATGACAAACAACAACGCGCTCAAATCGAAGCTGTTGTGTTAGAAGATCAAGTTGTTGATCACATCTTAGCTGCTGCTAAAGTAAAAGATGTTGCGATCAGCTACGAAGACTTATTGAAAGAACAACAAGCTCGTCGTGGCTAATCTTTCAAAAGTTGATTAAAGAAAAAGGCGCTTAATGCGCCTTTTTCTTTAGGATTAAGTTATATACATTGGGTAGATCGTTAAAAAATGAATTGTGCAGCTATGGCTTGAATTCTGTTCTATTATTTAGCATGTGAAATACGAGGGAGCCGGGCTTGTAGAATTCTAAAATTTCTGTCCTCGAAAGTATTGATGCAAGTGCTTAAAACCCTATGTTATGAAAGTGTTAATTTCTCGAAAAATTACCAGATTTTAGTCTAAATAATCGAATATTTCAGATTGAACCTTTTGCAATTTCATCGATTATCCCTCATATTGTTGGCATAGATCGAGTCACAATAATTTAGGAATAAGTAAACGTATGTATGTTCCAACAATTGAAAATGCTTTAGTTCCTGTTGTCGTTGAACAATCATCTCGTGGTGAGCGTTCATTCGATATTTTTTCACGTCTATTACGTGAGCGTGTTATTTTCTTAACGGGTGAAGTTGAAGATAACATGGCGAACTTAATCGTTGCGCAGATGTTATTTCTTGAAGCAGAAAATCCAGAAAAAGACATCCATCTTTACATCAACTCACCAGGTGGCTCGGTAACTGCGGGTATGGCGATTTATGACACCATGCAGTTTATTAAACCTGATGTTGTAACTTATTGCATGGGACAAGCAGCATCAATGGGTGCATTCTTGTTGAATGCGGGTGCGAAAGGGAAACGTTACTGTCTTGAAAATGCACGTGTCATGATTCACCAGCCACTCGGTGGTTTCCGTGGTCAGGCATCTGATATCGAAATTCATGCGCGTGAAATTCTCTTTATTAAAGAGCGTTTAAATCGCTTGATGGCTGAACATAGTGGTCAGGATTATGAAACTGTTGCACGTGACACAGATCGTGACAATTTCATGACTGCACAAGCAGCCAAAGAATATGGTTTAGTAGATGAAGTGCTGAGCAAACGTCCCTGATTTTTAGGACCTAAGTTTAAGATTTAAGTTGTGGAGTAAATATGTCCGAACATCCTCAAGGACAAAAACATTGTTCATTTTGTGGTAAGACGCAATCTGAAGTTGGAAAATTGATTGCTGGTGAGGACGCATATATTTGTAATGAGTGTGTGGATGTCTGCTTGGACCTAGTACAAACTAGTCAACAAGTTGAAGCTGGCGATTGGGCAACTAAAGCTCTGCCGAAACCACATGAAATACGTGCTGCCTTAGATCAGTATGTTATTGGGCAAGATGTTGCAAAGAAAACCTTATCTGTTGCCGTCTACAACCACTATAAGCGTTTAAAAGTGGGTCAGTCGACTCATGGCCATCAAGATATTGAAATTGCGAAAAGTAATATTTTGCTGATCGGCCCTACTGGTTCGGGTAAAACATTACTGGCGCAAACCCTTGCACGTTTACTCGATGTACCGTTTGCGATGGCAGATGCAACCACCTTAACCGAAGCAGGTTATGTGGGTGAAGATGTTGAAAACATCGTGCAGAAGTTATTGCAAAAAGCGGATTACGATGTAGAAAAAGCGCAAAAGGGCATTATTTATATTGATGAGATTGATAAGATTACGCGTAAATCTGAAAATCCTTCAATTACCCGTGATGTGTCTGGTGAAGGCGTCCAACAAGCATTATTAAAAATGATTGAAGGTACGGTTGCTTCTATTCCACCACAAGGTGGTCGTAAGCATCCACAGCAAGAATTCATCCAGATTGATACCGCAAATATCCTGTTTATTTGTGGTGGTGCATTCTCTGGGCTGGAAAAAATTGTACAGCAACGTCAAGAGAAGGGCGGGATTGGTTTTACCGCTGATGTGAAGAATAAAGATGACAGCAAAAAAGTCTCTGAATTGTTCCGTCAGGTGGAAGCAACGGATCTGGTTAAATTCGGTTTGATTCCTGAATTTATTGGTCGTTTGCCAGTGATTGCAACTTTGGAAGAACTGGATGAAGAAGCATTAATGCAGATTCTGACAGAACCTAAAAATGCATTAACGCGTCAATACCAGTACCTGTTCACGATGGAAGATGTCGATCTTGTCTTTGATGAGTCTGCATTACGCGCAGTAGCGAAAAAAGCGCTAGATCGTAATACAGGTGCACGTGGCCTGCGTTCAATTCTGGAAAATGTGTTGCTTGAAACGATGTATGATTTACCAAGTCGTACGGATGTGGGCACGGTTATTGTGGATGAAGCGGTCATTAATGGTACGGCGAAGCCAACCTTTAAGTCAGAACGTCTACCACAGACAGGTACGCCTGAACTGATTGAAAAGAAGGATTTGAAGGTGGTCGATTCTAAATCGGCTTAATTCTCATCCATCTGAAAAAGCATGAAAGGCTTGGCTTTTCATGCTTTTTTTATTTGCAATTGGGCAACGAGGTGTTAATCTTAAAATTGAAAAAAATCCGCATAGTTTTGCGTTGTTAAAAATAAATTCAAGAAAACGCCTTGAGGGATGTCATGCGTTATTTAATATTGTCATTATGTTGTGCAGGGGTGCTCGCTGGCTGTCAAAGCCATAAAGCTGTTGAAGAAAAACCAACCGCACTGACTGCAACATTACCCCCTGTGGATACAGAAAAAGAACCGGGTTTATTTGATCAATATCATGTTGGCGGCTTTAGTGTGGGCGGTTGGGTCAATCAAAAATTAGGTCAGTATTTCGCGCCAGTTAAACCGCAAAATGAACAAGCAGCGGTGGTCTATTTATATCGTCCTGATACGCGCTGGAACCGTCAGGAAATTGCTGCGGCCAATTTATTCATTAACGGACACCGTATCCCAAGTCTATTGCATAATCACTATTACTGGCTGGAGCTACCCGCAGGCACCTATCGTCTGAGTGTGAGCCGACCATTGGCTGGACTACATTTCCAAAAGCCGAAATATCTGGATTTTACGGTTGATGCTGCTCAGACTTATTTCATCAAGTATGACGAAGAAAATAAGATTTCCCGCAGTGAGCATACGGGGCCATTTATGATCATGCCAGATAAAGTGGCGCATCAGGAAATTGCCTTTACCCGTTTAAAATCATCCAGCTATAACTTTGTTGCGCAGGATGCATCAGGTAAAGTGCGTTCTAAACCGCAAGAGTTAAAACCAGCGAAGTATGATGCAAAGACTGAGGTACATCTGGTCAAACCATTTAAGCTTTGGAATCCTCTGACCTGGTAATCATGACAATAAAAAGAGCCGTTTATTCTTCTTGAATCAGCGGTTTTATAATCGTAAGAAACTGCTCTTTAAGTTGTGAACTTTGTTCAGGGTCGCTCAAGGTTTTTTGACTGATATTATTCATGTATTGAAAAACGTGAGTGGTGATTTGCAGTGTCTTTTGATTAATCGACTGGCCTTCAGGTGTTTTTAAAAATTTTAAATAGGCTTGGACTTCTTCTTCACTGAGTGCATCTGCGTAGATTTTTTCAATCGCTTGAATGGTTTCAGGTCGAGCAAACATTTTTGAGCTGGTTTCTTTTAATAATTGACTGAGCTCCAGCATCGCTAGATGTTCTTGTGTTGTGGTGAGTTCATCTTTACCCAATACCCGTAATAGAATATTTTCAGCCTCAAGATCCAGTGTTGGCTGCATCTCATCCAGTGAGGTATTTAAGACATGTTCAAGGTCACTGAGCTTGATCAGTTCTTTGATCGATTTGTTTTGTGCGGGAGATGCAAAGGCGTGCTGGATGTTGCCGAGTAAGCTCAGACCAAGCAGCATGCTGAGTAAATATTTATTCATTTGCATTTCCTTATTCTTCTCATCTTTATAATCTAGCAGAAGCTTTAGGCAAAAAAATAGCCGAATACGATGATTCGGCTATGATTATTGTATGAGTATTATTTATGACGCAGCTGCATCAACCACTGGAATTTTGCCAATTTTGGCTTGCCAGATTTTTGGTGCAGTGGCATGAATTGAGGTACCATTTACATCAACCGCAACAGATACAGGCATATCTTCAACCACGAACTTGTAGATTGCTTCCATACCTAAATCAGCAAAGGCAACTACTTCAGCTTCACGTACCGCTTTAGATACAAGGTAAGCCGCGCCGCCTACAGCCATTAAGTAAGTTGCTTTGTTATCTTTGATTGCTTCAATTGCAGTTGGGCCACGATCCGCTTTACCGATCATGCCGAACAAGCCAGTTGCTTCTAGCACTTGACGGGTAAATTTATCCATACGAGTAGCCGTTGTAGGACCAGCAGGACCAACTACTTCATCACCCACTGGATCAACTGGACCTACGTAGTAAATGAATTTACCTTTTAGATCGACTGGAAGTTCTTCACCATTATTTAACATGTCGACCATGCGCTTATGTGCAGCATCACGACCTGTATAAATCGTACCGTTCAACAATAATGTATCACCTGGTTTCCATGCATTCATTTCTTCTTGCGTAATGGTATCAAGGTTGACACGCTTCGATTGAGAAGAATCCCAAGTCACAGCAGGGTAGTCTTCAAGTTTTGGTGCTTGAATATGTGCAACACCTGAACCGTCTAACTGGAAATGTGCATGACGAGTTGCAGCGCAGTTTGGAATCATACCGACTGGTTTACCTGCTGCGTGGCATGGGTAATCCTTGATTTTAATATCAAGTACTGTGGTTAAACCACCAAGGCCTTGCGCACCAATACCCAATGCATTCACTTTCTCGAAGATCTCGATACGGAGTTCTTCCATTTTGCTTTGTGGGCCACGACGAAGTAATTCGTCCATGTTGATTTCTTCCATGAGTGCTTCTTTAGCAAGCATCATGGCTTTTTCAGCAGTACCACCGATACCAATACCGAGCATACCTGGTGGACACCAGCCTGCACCCATGGTCGGAACAGTTTTAAGTACCCAATCCACAATCGAATCAGATGGATTCAACATCGCGAGTTTAGATTTATTTTCTGAACCGCCACCTTTTGCAGCCACAGTAATATCGACTTTATTACCTGGTACGAGTTTGTAGTGGATTACGGCAGGCGTATTATCTTTGGTATTCTTACGACCAAAAGCTGGATCTGCTAAAACAGAAGCACGCAGTACGTTTGAGTTCTCTAGGTAACCTTGGCGTACACCTTCGTTGACTGCATCATCCAGACTCATGGTTAAATCAAATTTAACGTCTAAGCCAACTTCAAGGAAAACGTTAACAATCCCTGTATCCTGACAGATTGGTCGGTGACCTTCAGCACACATACGTGAGTTGATGAGGATCTGTGCAATAGCATCTTTTGCAGCTTTGTTTTCTTCACGATCATAGGCACGGCTCATCGCTTGGATGAAGTCTTGTGGGTGATAGTAAGAAATAAACTGCAGGGCATCCTTGATTGATGTAATCAAGTCATCTTGTTTGATGATCGTTGTCATATCAAATTTCTCTTGAGCGGGCGATTAGCTGGCGGGCTAAATTATATGACAAAAAGGAATGATTGTGGGAGTTTTAGCTCAGATTTGGCGAAAGGGCTAAACAATGAGACTGATCATCAAGCACGCATCAGGATAAATTTTGTGTTTTAGTTTTTTCTGATTTGGGATGGCGAATAGCCAAACTGTTTCTTAAAGCGATGACTAAAATGGCTACTGGAACTAAAACCATATTGAGCCGCAATGTCAGTCAAATTGGCTGTGGTGAGTTCGAGTGCCTGATGTGCCAGTTCAAGACGGCGCTGCATGACATACTGATGCGGTGGCATGTGCATGGATTGTTTGAACATATGGGCAAAATGATACTCGCTGAGTTGCGCTTGCTGAGCCAGATCAGACAAGGTCAAACTCAAATGTAAATGTTGATCAATCCATTCCAATAACAGCTTAAGCACATAAGGGGAGAGTCCACCTTTAACTTCGGGTGCTTGCCATTGAGCATGGCTATAATTCTTGATCAGGTGATTGAGTAGCAGCGTGGTCGCGGTGCTCATCTGCAAGTGATTTTCGCGGTTTTGCCATGCACCATTGAGTAAAAAATGCCGATAGATCATGGAAATCTGGGCATCGCCTACAAAAATCTGCGGATTTAAAATGATCTGGCTAGGTTCACGATCCCAGACTTGCTCAGCCACCCGTTGTAAGTGCTGTTCAGTGTAGTACAGATGTACAAAGGTGAGTGGATCACGTAAATCCCAAGTCGATTCAAAATCCTGTGGCATTAGGCACATACGATCTGGCCCGCCACCATTGTGCCAGCCCTGTGGTGTCTTTTGGTAACTTTCATAACCCCCTTGAATATACATACTCAAAGTGTGGTGATTACTACAGACACTGACACGATCCTGATTATTTTGCCACATGGCCAACTGCATACCCGAACCCAATTCTACCGAGTCGAGCAATTGCGCTTTATATTGCTGTAATTGATCTAGAATCTGATATTTCATCTTCTATACGCAGTGCCAAATATGATCCAGTTTAGTGTAGAACTTTCAGCCAGTTTTGTCATCTGGTCAAAAAGTCTATAGAAAAACGCAACTCTATGATAATCACCGCAAGATTGTGCAAGAACTCAGGTCATCAAATCTCGCAAAATAGCATTCGTTGTGATTAAGTTTGGTTTAAAAGAGATGAATGCGCTGTTATATGCTTTGGTGGTGGTAATCTGGGGGACAACATGGATTGCGATTACGCTGCAACAACAAAGTGGGATTTCAGCCAATGTTGCGGTGTTCTGGCGTTTCTTTATCGCAGCACTGGTGTTGTTTGTTTTCGTTGCAATGAGCCGAAAATTGCAAAAGCTGGCGCCGAAAGATCACTTATTCTGTATGTTACAGGCGTGTTGTATTTTTGGATTTAATTTCGTCTGTTTTTACTATGCGGTGCAATATATTAGCAGTGGTTTAGAAGCGGTTATTTTTTCTATGGCCGTGATTTTCAATACCATCAATGCCAGATTATTTTTCTCTCAGCAGGTGTCTACGCGGTTTTATCCTGCCGCTTTACTTGGGGTATTGGGAATTGTTGCTTTATTCTGGCATGACGTGGTGGGCACTACTTTAAACAGTCATACTCTGCTGGGTATCGGGCTGTGTATTTTAGGCACTTATGGCTTCTCTCTGGGGAATATGATCAGTGCTCGCCATCAAAAACATGGGCTAGATATTTTCACCACCAATGCCTATGGCATGTTGTACGGTTCATTATTGATGGCTGTGATCTCGTGGTTCAAGCAGGACAACTTTTTCCCGAGTATGCCATTCAGCGCTGTGAGTGCCTTGCTCTATTTGGCAATCTTCGGTTCGGTGATTGGATTTACTGCATATTTCTTTCTGGTGGGGCGTATTGGGGCAGGTAAGGCGGCATATAGTACCTTGCTGTTCCCGTTGGTGGCGTTGGTGATCTCGACGATATGGGAAGGTTATCACTGGCAAATGAATGCGGTGATTGGGGTGATTTTAATTCTATGTGGCAATGCAATTTTCTTTGTGAAAGGGCCGCAGTTAAAAAGAATTGGGGTTTCAAAACAAGCCTGAGTATGAAATTTGATTTAGTTGGTATATGAAGCTGATATATTGAATAAAAAAATATGGAATATGCTTTATGAATAATCAATCAGTCACACAAATAATGATTGATTTGTTAGAAGAACATGGTGTTTCGGTTCAAACGTTTGATGACTGGATTGTACCTTATGGGAAACTCCCAGCGATGCGGGCCAATTGGTTAGAACATGAAACACATGGTCGTCTAGATGTTGAGGTGATGTTAGAGGATAAGAGAATCATCACTGAGAGTTTTGTGGGCATAGGGAGGGGAAATGAGGGGGTACTGAATGCGGTACAGAATTTTTCTGTTAATTCATTACATGTTTTTCTTGCTGCTTTCTGGAAGCAGAATGACCACACTGAAGTCACTATAGAGCAATGGCAAATAGCAGGAAAAACATATACAGCTTATATCGGTAATATTGGACAGCGTAGCGATCTTAATAATTCACCCGCACCACCTAGCGAATTCTTTTCTTCAATTGAACAGGCTATTCTAAAACACAAACCAGCTCATGATTTTGCGTGGTATAGAGTATTCTTCTGTGATTTTAAGGGTGAGCAAACATTTGAAGCACTAGCTGAAAACCAAGACTGGGCAGATGGCTTAGATGCTTTAAAACGGTTATTCTGGGAACCAAGTTCTGGGTATTATAGTGTTCGTAATTTTATTATATTAAAACGCAAGAAAGATCGTGGTTGGGAACGGATTAGAAATTACTTTAAAAACTGATGTAGCAAAACCTGCTACATCAGTTTTTTTATTATTACATTGACTGAGCTGCCTGAATTGCCGTTAATGCAATGGTAAACACAATATCATCCACCAATGCGCCACGAGACAAGTCATTCACAGGCTTGTTTAAGCCTTGTAGCATTGGGCCAACGCTGACGACATTTGCCGCACGTTGCACTGCTTTATAAGTGGTGTTCCCTGTATTTAAATCTGGGAAGATAAAGACATTGGCACGACCAGCGACTTGAGAATCAGGTGCTTTTTGGCGACCCACGCTTTCAACTGAAGCGGCATCGTATTGTAATGGCCCATCGATCAATAAATCTGGGCGACGCTGTTGTGCAATTTTAGTTGCTTCAGCCACTTTCTCTACATCTGCACCTGTGCCTGACGTTCCTGTTGAATAGCTGATCATGGCAATACGCGGATCAAGACCAAAGGCTTTGGCTGAGTCGGCAGACTGAATCGCAATTTCAGCAAGCTGCTCGGCATTTGGATCAGGATTAATCGCGCAGTCGCCATACACATAGACCTCATCAGGCAACAACATGAAGAAGATCGATGACACCAGCGAATAGTTCGGTGCAGTTTTAATCAACTGAAATGCAGGGCGTACCGTATTGGCAGTGGTATGAATCGCGCCTGAAACCAGACCATCGACCTGATCCAGAGCCAGCATCATGGTACCAAGTACCACAGTATCTTGCAGTTGAGCTTTGGCCTGTAAGGCATCTAGCTTGCCTTTACGTAGCTCAACCATCGGCTCAATGTATTGATCACGAATCGTATCCGGATCAATAATTTCTAAGTCATTTGGCAATTGAATGCCGCGTGCCTTTGCTACTTCCGCCACTGATTCTGGTTTTGCTAATAAGACACATTGCGCAATACCACGCGTCTGACAAATCACTGCGGCTTGTACGGTACGTGGTTCATCACCTTCTGGTAATACGATTCGTTTTTTGGCTGAAATCGATTTTTGTACCAGTTCATAGCGGAAAGCTGAAGGTGACAGGCGAGGGTGCAGGTTATTCTGGGTATGTTGATCAAGCCAGTTATTATCAATATGGCTGGAAACAAAACGTGTCACTTGCTCGGCACGCTCAGTATCATCAATTGGAATTTCATTACCAAAACGATGTAATAGTTGCGCCGTTTCCAACGTATCTAATGGCGTATGTAAGATGGGTAAACCTTGTTTAATTGCGCTTTGACAAAATTCTAAAACGTTATCCGCAGGCGCTGCCTGTTCAGTTAAGACCAGACCTGCTAACGGCGTGCCATTACTACTGGCAAGACTAGCTGCCAAGATCGCATCAGTCCGTTGTGAGGCACTAATAATCAGTTCGCCTGCAACAAACTTATGTAGCTCGGATTCGATGTTCGAAGCGATTAAACTGGTATGCAAAATCCGGCGTTGTTTGGCTTCACCTTGATGTAACCAAGTTCCTTTAATGACTGGGGCAATATCCAGACTACGCGGCACACTCAGAATATTACTGAATGGCACCAGTCCAATAATCGGTAGGTCATTTGTGCCCATATAACGATTATAACGTTGCAGTTCCAGAGCAAAGGCTTCGATATGCTGGTCTAGGCGTAAACTTGGATCAAGCGTAACTGGAATTTCTGCGGTGCCTTCTGGAAGACCCTTGGTGCGCATGAACAGCACGCCTGTAGTACGCGCCGATGCTGCGCCGCCAAACTGACGTAAATGTGCATCGACTTTTTCCGCCGTTTTACGAGGATCTGCCAAATCAGCGGTACTGACCAGAACCACTTGAGCATCCAGTGCTTGCGCGAGTGCTGCATTGATTTCACTGGCAAAATGATCTTGTCCATTCGGCACCAAGCCTTCAACAATGATCACATCATGATTGGTGGCAATCTGGCGATGGAGTGCTACTGCTTCTTCCAGTAATTCATCGGTTTCACCCAAGGCAATCAGCTGGGTCAGCTTTTCATAGCTAATCGGTTCAACAGAAGGGTGTTGAAATAGATGGTGGTAAAGGGTGGTGGTGCGGTCAACAGGTGCATCTGCAATCTGAGAAAATGGCTTTAGAAAACCCGCATTGATTCCTTTACAGTCCAGCGCATAGATCATGCCTAGACAAGCAGATGTTAAACCAACACCTTCCCCCGTTGGGATGAGTAAAATTGTATTCATAATGACCTTATCACTATTTTATATTCTGAATAAATTAAGCGGTTGGCTCAATCACTTGACGGGTTTCTTTGGCAATACGGCCTTCTTCATCGGTTGGAATGACCCAGATTTGTGGACCCGTACCATTATCAATACGGCCTTCGCTACCGCGTGCTAAAGCATCATTTTTCTCTTTGCTAAATTGCAAACCAAAGTGAGATAAATAGCCCAATGTTTTTTCACGGACATAGGCTGAGTTTTCGCCAATACCACCTGTGAAGACTAAACCATCCAGACGTGGTAAACCACAACTTAAAGCGGATAAAGATTTGGCTAGACGATAGCAGAATACTTCAATCGCAAGCGTTGCATCTTCATGTCCATTTTCAGAAGCTTCCACCAAGGTGCGCATGTCATTGGATAAGCCAGACAAGCCCAGTAAGCCGCTTTCTTTGTTTAGCATACTGTCAATTTTCTGGATATCCCAGCCAAGATTGCTGGCAAGGAATAGGTGAAGACTCGGATCGACATCACCGCTACGAGTACCCATCACCACACCTTCCAGTGGCGTCATGCCCATTGAGGTATCAACGCTGTGTCCATTCCATACGGCACAGGTTGAACTACCATTACCTAAATGGGCACTGAGCCAGCCACCTTGATTCTTGCTACCCGCCAGTTCGCTGGCACGTTCTGTCACGTAGGCATGGCTAGTGCCATGGAAACCATAACGACGCACTTGATGTTCGGTGTACAAATACTGTGGCAGTGCATAGCGATAAGCGTGTTCAGGCATGGTCTGATGGAATGCGGTATCAAAAACAGCAACCTGTGGCAGTTGCGGGAACAAGCGCATGGTGGCTTCAATCCCGATTAAATGTGCTGGATTATGTAAGGGTGCAAGAGGAGTTGCAGCTTCGATACGTTGTACCAGTTCAGGTGTTAACAATTCTGCTTTGGTGATATTGCCGCCGTGCACTACGCGGTGACCAATAGCTTGCGGGTTATAATTGGCTAAACGTGCCAATAAGGTTTCAAGTGCTTTGGCATGATCTGCATAAGGAATTGAAAGTTCTAACGGTTCACCACCCAGTGTGACCCCTTTAATACGGGCATCTGCTGCGCCGAGATTTTCTGCCAAACCATAAATACGATCTTCACGGCGTTCCGAGATGAGTGCGTATTTGATTGATGATGAACCACAGTTAATTACTAATACAGATATAGCCACGTTTGAACACCTAACAGATTTTAAATTTTATGATCAACACTTTGATCTTGCTGCAACGCATGAGGCAGTGGAATCAAGCGCCATGTTTTAACATGGGACGTCGTATTGGCGAAGATAGACTTTAGCCCATTAGACTTAAGCACTATCTGACAGCCCTTCATTTATAACACCGAAACTTTTAGTCTAAAGTTTAAACATGATATGCGGCTTTTTTGTAGATGATGCAATCAGATTCTTCTATATATTTATAAAGAACAGATGACTATTCAGTGTAAAATTCAAGTATTAAGTGGAAGTGTTTCTTAAATAATAAATGATGTCTCTTATATTAATTTGAAAAATATATTACAAATAATATACGTAAATGAAGTTCAGCTTTTGCCGCTGTTATATAGGTTTAAACAATAAATGATAAATATTTTTAATATAAAATGGCACTGAAAGTAGAGATGATTCTACATTTATAAATATATTTTATTGCTTTGAAAATAATAGAATTTTCTCATATTTATTTATTCTGAGGGATCAATTTATATTAACAAAAGTAAAACCATTTCCGTGAAGGGAATTAAGCGATAAAAATATTCACGCTGTTATTTTGTACAAGTTTGTTGCATTGCTGAGGGCTTGCATGTCGCTTTTTGCATTAATACTATTGTACATCCTTTAACAGGTGATCAGGATGTCGATCATCTGTTCTATTTATTTTCCAGCTTATCCAGTTGTACAGGAGCGTCCAGCATGGACTTGCCCAACCCAATATTGGCAAAAGTTACCGAACGAGTAATTGCGCGTAGCCAAAAAACGCGTTCTGCATATTTACAACGTATTGAACATGCCCAAGGTAAATTTCCAGCTCGTGGCGCGCTTTCGTGTGCCAACCTAGCGCATGGTTTTGCCAGCATGGAAGATAATGAAAAATTAATTATTAAAGTTGGACGTGAACCTAATATTGGTATTGTGTCTTCATATAATGAGATGCTTTCGGCACATGCCCCTTACAAAACGTTTCCAGACATTATAAAAACAGCCGCTGGTGAAAATGGTGGTGTGGCACAGTTTGCTGGGGGGGTACCAGCAATGTGTGATGGCATTACTCAAGGTAATGCTGGTATGGAATTGTCATTGTTTTCACGTGAAACAATTGCGATGAGTACCGCGATTGCACTTTCGCATAACATGTTCGATGCGGCATTGTGTCTCGGGGTGTGCGATAAGATCGTGCCAGGTTTACTGATTGGTGCCTTACAATTTGGTTATCTACCGACTATTTTTGTTCCTGCTGGTCCGATGAGTAGTGGTTTATCGAATGATGATAAAGCCAAAATCCGCCAGCAATTTGCTACAGGCCAAGTAGGGCGTGATGCTTTGCTTGAAGCCGAATCAGCGGCCTATCATGGTCAGGGCACATGTACATTCTACGGGACTGCGAACAGTAACCAGATGCTAATGGAGGTGATGGGTTTGCATTTGCCGAGCGCCGCATTTGTTCACCCTCATACACCATTACGTGATGCACTGACCGCTGAAGCCGCTAAGCGTGTTCTTGACTTAACTGCAGAGCGAGGTAACTACACACCTATTGGTCATGTTGTTGATGAAAAAGCCATTATCAATGGCATCGTCGCATTACTCGCTACAGGCGGTTCAACTAATCACACGTTACACCTTATTGCAATTGCACGTGCGGCTGGCATTTTGATTGACTGGGATGACTTTGATGAGTTGTCTGCTGTTGTTCCGCTACTCGCAAAAATCTATCCAAATGGTAAAGCCGATGTAAACCATTTCCAAGCTGCGGGTGGAGTAGCATTCCTTATTCGTAACTTACTTAAGGCTGGTTTACTACATAACGATGTAACGACAGTTGCAGGTAAAGGCTTACAACATTATACAAAAGAACCTAAATTAATTGACGCTAAGCTCATTTGGGTTGACGGTGTGGTTCAAAGTCTTGATGATAAAGTCCTTCGTAGCATTGACGCCCCGTTTCAACCAGATGGTGGCTTGCGTTTAATGCAAGGTCGCCTTGGTCGTGGTGTTATCAAGATTTCTGCTGTTGCACCTGAACATCGTAAAGTTAAAGCTCCCGCAATTGTCTTTGATTCTCAAGAAGCTGTGCAAGCTGCGTTTGATCGTGGTGAGTTGCACCGGGACTTTATTGCAGTTGTTCGTTTTCAAGGTGCCCGTGCCAACGGTATGCCAGAATTGCATCGTCTGACGCCAGTGCTGGGTGTTTTACAAGATCAAGGTTTCCATGTTGCTTTAGTGACGGATGGGCGTATGTCTGGTGCCTCAGGCAAAGTTCCTGCGGTAATTCATTTATCTCCAGAAGCTTTGTTAAATGGACCGATTGCTAAAGTTCAAACTGGGGACATGTTGATCATTGATGCTGAGGCAGGCGTACTCGATGTTGAAATAGATAACGATGTATGGCAAGCACGACCTGTTGCGCAGCCAGAACATCAGGCTGAAAACGAAGTTGGCTTTGGCCGTGAATTATTTGGTGTTTTCCGTGCTGCTGCTGCGCCAGCTGAACACGGCGCATCTGTGTTTGGTGCATTAGTTGGTGAAAATTCGCCAGAGCAGATTTGAATCAAAGGAACTGAAAAATAATGATTAAAATTGAAGATATCGTCAAATTAGGTCCAGTCATTCCTGTATTGGCATTTGATTCTGCCGAGCAAGGTGAAGATGTATCACGCGCGTTACATGCGGGTGGTGTAAAAGTTCTTGAGATTACCTTACGTACCACTGCGGGACTGGCTGCGATTGAGCGTGCGAGTCAATTGGCTGATGACATTGTGGTGGGTGTCGGTACCATTACCAAACCGGAACATTGTGCTCAAGCTAAAAAAGCTGGTGCTCAATTTGGTGTATCTCCGGGTTTAACTAAAGATCTGCATTTGGCTGCACAAGATGCTGGCTTACCTCTATTGCCGGGTGTGATGACACCAAGTGATCTGATTCAGGCAATTGAATTGGGCTATGACATCGTGAAGTTCTTCCCAGCTCAACAGGCTGGTGGTGTTGAAATGCTAAAAGCCTTTTATGGTCCATTTCCAAACTTACGTTTTTGTCCAACGGGTGGAATCACGGCTGAGTCAGCACCAGATTTCTTAAAACAACCTAATGTCGTGTGCGTCGGTGGTTCATGGTTAACACCTAAAGCGGCTGTCGCGACTCAGGACTGGGCTGAAATTACTCGCTTGGCACAAATTGCGAGCCAGTTAAAAGCTTTATAAATCTAGTCAAAATTTATAAAAAATGAAGTGCATTTTATGCGCTTTAGATGTCGTGTCGTTATGGCCAGTGAACGCTGGTCATATCTAAATATAAAAAATTAGTGTCTCAACAGTAGGATTACTTTGATTGAAGACCTTTGTTTAGGTTGGTGCCTAAATAGTATTACTCCAAGGAGAAGTTTTACATGGAGACGGTTCAAGGTGGCATGTTGCTTATCTACACTGTAATCGCGATTATTGCTTTAGTGGTTATGATTGCGAAGTTTCGAATTTATCCCTTTTTAGTTCTGATTATTGTTTCTCTCGGTTTAGGTCTTGCCGTTGGTATGCCAATGGACGGGATTGTCAAATCCTATGAAAAGGGGACTGGGAACACTTTGGGTCACCTTGCAATTGTGATTGCGTTAGGCACCATGCTCGGCAAGATGATGGCCGAGTCGGGCGGTGCAGAACGGATTGCAATTACTTTAATTGAATGGTTTGGTGAAAAGTATATTCATTGGGCCATGATGTTTATTGCACTTATCGTTGGTCTTCCTGTTTTTTTTGAAGTCGGTTTTGTACTACTGATCCCAATCGTATTCAATATTGCTAAGCGGACAGGTAAATCATTACTTGTCGTTGGCTTGCCCATGGTCGCAGGTCTATCGGTGGTGCATGGTTTAATTCCCCCACATCCCGCTGCCTTACTCGCGGTTCAGGCCTATCATGCTGATATTGGCAAAACAATTATGTACAGTTTATTGGTCGGTGTTCCGACTGCCATTGTTGCGGGTCCGTTATATGCTTTATGGATCAACAAGTATGTCAAATTGCCTGAAAACAACCCATTGGCGACACAATTTGTTGAAGTAAATCATGACAGAACTCGCGAATTACCAAGCTTTGGTCTTACGCTGTTTACGATCATGTTACCCGTTGTACTCATGCTGGTCGGAAGTTGGGCAGATATTTTCTTTGCTCCAAAAACCTTTCCAAATGAGCTATTACGTTTCATTGGTTCTTCTGATATTGCATTGCTGATTGCAGTATTGGTCAGCTTTATTACCTTTGGTTCCATGCAAGGATTCAATCGTGAGCAAATCGAAAAATTCTGTGGTGGATGTCTGGCGTCAATTGCTGGTATTTTGTTGATTGTCGGTGCAGGCGGCGGTTTTGGTGGTATTTTAAGAGATAGTGGGATTTCCCATGAAATTGTATCGACTGCCTTAAAAGCAAATCTTTCACCTTTATTGTTAGGGTGGTTTGTTGCCGCTTTGATACGTCTGGCAACAGGCTCGGCTACAGTGGCTATGGCGACGGCGTGTAGTATTGTTGCGCCGATTGCTGCGGCAGCTGGTGTGGTGGTTAGACCTGAACTTCTGGTATTAGCGACAGGTTCTGGCTCTTTAATTTTCTCACATGTGAATGATGCAGGTTTCTGGCTAATCAAAGAGTATTTTGGTATGACGGTTGGACAGACACTTAAAACTTGGTCGGTACTGGAAACGATTATTTCAGTACTTGGTTTGTCTTTTACATTGTTGCTTAGCGCTATTTTGTAAGGATTAGAGGGAGATAATTCATGATTGTGATTGCAATGGGTGTCTGTGGGACAGGAAAAACCCTCATTGGTGAGTTATTGTCGGAGCGTCTGGCTTGTGATTTCGTTGACGGTGATACACTGCATTCGGTTGCCAACAAAAGTAAGATGAGCCAAGGCATACCTTTGACAGATGAAGATCGTCTACCTTGGTTACAAGCCATTCGTCAGGTGATCGAAACAAAGCAAAGCATGGGGGAAACCACGGTATTTACATGCTCATCTTTAAAACGAATGTATCGTGATATTTTACGAGGACAAGACCAGAACATTAAGTTTCTGTACTTAAAAGGCTCGTATGAGTTATTACAACAAAGGCTGGCAGCCAGATCGGGACATTTCTTTGATCCATCCTTATTACAAACCCAACTGGATACTTTAGAAGAACCTGATGCTTGTGAAGCAATTACGATTGATATTGCTTTATCACCTGAACAAATTGTTACGCAGGTCATGCAACAACTTGAGCTAAGCAAGGGCATATGTCAAGAAATCTGAACTTAACTGCATAAGTAATAAAAATAAAAAAACGCCTGATCAATATCAGGCGTTTTTTTATATAGTAAATTTAATTATTGGCGGATTTGACCGTCGCCAAATACAATCCATTTTTGCGAGGTTAAACCTTCTAGGCCAACTGGGCCACGAGCATGGATTTTATCGGTTGAAATCCCGATTTCCGCGCCTAAACCATATTCAAAACCGTCAGCAAAGCGGGTAGAAGCATTGATCATCACTGAGCTTGAGTCAACGCGTGCCAAAAACTCGCGTGCTAGACTAAAGTTTTCAGTAATGATGGCATCGGTATGGTGTGAACCATACTTATTGATATGCTCAATTGCCTCATCCATTCCAGTCACAACTTTTACAGCAAGAATTGGCCCTAGATATTCGGTGTACCAGTCTTCTTCCGTTGCAGCCTTGACTGAGACACCTAAAATACGTTGGGTTTCAGGGCAGCCACGCAGTTCAACCTGCTTTTCGGCATACAGTTCAGCAATACGTGGTAAGAATTCTTCAGCAATCGCTTCGTCAACCAATAAGCTTTCCATGGCATTACATACGCCGTAGCGATGCGTTTTTGCATTCAGGGCAATCGGTAACGCTTTTTGCAGGTCGGCCTGAGCTTCAACAAACACATGGCAGTTGCCATCTAAATGTTTAATGACAGGAATACGTGCTTCATTGCTGATACGTTCGATCAGGCTTTTACCACCGCGCGGAACAATTACATCAACAAACTCAGTCATGGTGATGAGATGTCCAACAGCTGCACGATCTGGCGTATCAATCACCTGAACCGCATGCTCAGGTAAGCCCGAAATTTGTAAACCATGCTGGATCGCGGTCGCAATCGCCTTGTTTGACTCAAGTGCTTCTGAACCACCACGTAAAATAATCGCATTACCAGATTTCAACGCCAGTGATGCCGCTTCAAGGGTCACATTCGGTCTTGATTCGTAAATCATCCCGATCACGCCCAAAGGAACGCGCATTTTACCCAACTGGATACCTGAAGGGCGATAAGCCAAATCTGTAATTTCACCAATTGGGTCAACAAGACCAATTACATCTTTTAAGCCTTGGAGCATGCCTTTAAAGCGTGCGGGGGTAAGCTCTAAACGATCCAACAGGGCGCTATCCAATTGACGTTGGCGACCATTGTCCATATCAATTTGATTGGCTGCTAAAATCTGAGCCTGATTATTTTCCAAGGCTGTATAGATGGCAGACAAGGCATGATTTTTCAAATGCGTTGATGCACTCGTTAACATACGAGATGCCTGACGCGCTTGAGCACCGACTTGTTGCATATAATTTTGAATAGAATCTTGCATAGCAGTTTGATATTTGCATGTATTTATAAAGATAGTAACAGCCAAATGCTGAACAATGAATAGGCGAAACTAACAATTCAAAAAATTATAAAACGTTAATTGGCGCAAAATTTTTTATTTTAGTGCGATGAAGATATTGAATCTAAAGCCAAGACTACATATTTTGCAAAAGATTATTCATTTAAACAAGATAAGTGGTTAAGGAAATGATTGCGTATAAAACGTGCATATGTATAGAATGAAAAAGTATAGGATAAATGTAATACAAATTTTATAAATTTGTTAACTTGCAGCTAGCAATTGGTAAAAGTGTGATGCTTGCAACAGAAAAATAAACAAGGATGGAGGAAGGACATGAATTCCATTATCCAAATGGACTCGGATATAAATCATACCTACACAGGCTTTGGTTTTTTCGACATATACAATAAAAACAGTTTTAAACAACCAGCGCGTACAACATGGATCGATGGTTGGAAAATTGAATATATGGCGATTGCAGATCCTAAAACGATCTATAACACGCCGATTGTCATTGTCGGGGGCGCATTTCAAAATTTTAACTCTTATAAGTATTGCGTTGAGCAACTCTTTGAGAGCGGGCCTGTGATTTTAATCGATTTACCTTCAATGGGCGCGAATCAACAGATTCGTAATGTTGATACAGGTGAATCTGCTGGAATTCTGGAACTCCCTGATTTATCAAAAATGCTTGGTCAATGGCTTGATATTGTTGGTATCGATAAGGTTTCAATGATGGGGATGTCATTGGGGTCGGTGGTCGCTTCTTCATTTGCAGACCAGCGTCCAGAACTGATTGACCGTATGGTATTGATGGGGGTCATGCAGAAGACACGTAAAAGCTGGCGTATGCTGCTTGAAGAGTCTTTGCATTTAATGCGTGAAGATCGCATGGAAGAGTTTGGACAGGCTGTTATTCTCTATCTTGTGAATCATGCGAAACTGGACAAAACACGCATGTCGCCAACTGCTAAGCGCCTGTTCTTCAGACAGATGGCTGAGTTTAGCGCCACAGAGCGCGAGCGTTATGAAATTAACTGCAACCGCTTATTGCGTTTAAGTAATGTGCCTGTACCACAATGTAAAACGTTGGTTGCGGCAGGGCAGTACGATAGCTTTACCTTGCCCCATGAAAATGCCGATTTTGCCTTGCAATGCCAAGACATGCAGTTTGCCTTGATTGCTAATGCAGATCATGTCCCGCAATTGCAACGTCGTAAAGAAACCATGAATCTGTTTACCACCTTCTTAAAAGGTGAATCTATCGACAATCTGGATGGCATCATTCCGATGAATCGTGAACAGATGCAACAGATTGAGCGTCGTGGTGAAGAACGTATTCCAGTCTTGCAACCAGAAACCAAACTGACCCATCGTCATTTAGATACTGAGGCAGCGGTGAGCATTGTTGATATCACCTTCTTTGGCGTTTACTTGAAACTTCATCAACTGGAACAGCTTGATTTTGTCAGTCAGCATTCACGTGATTTGGCTTTGAATTTAGCGGATGAAGAAGGCGAGTTTAAGATTGAATGCTTAATTTTTGATGCAACAGAACAAGGCTTACGTATCTTATTTAAGCATGGTAGTTTTGATGTGGCTGAGCGCTTAACCCGCTTTATTGAGCGTCAAAAACAGATTTAATCAATCTTTCAAAATTGGAAAAGGGAAGTCGATGAACCATTTCCCTTTTTTATTGAGGATTATTTATTACTTGCCTGAATGACCCAGACTAAATCGCCTAAATGTTGTTGCTTGTTTTCTAAAGCGGTCTGTTCAAAAAATTGTTTGGGTTGCAAGACATCGACTTGGTTAAAACCTGCTGCATGAAAAAAGTTTTCGACTTCGAGAGGGGTTTTGAAATGGAAGCTAAAGGCACTGCGTGACATCCATTTGAGTAAACGGCTGCTATTCCAGATAATGGTCGCCAATTTGTTTTGTGTTGGTTCTGGATAAATATCTGTTAAATAATGCAGTTCTTTAAAATTTTGGCCGTAGGTGGCAATCGCTTGAATGAGTTGCTGTAATAATGGCTTTTCAAAGTAGTTGATCAGCCCTTCGCTCATGATCACCAATGGACGTTGCGGGTCAAAGACTTCAAATACCGAAGCAAATGCTTCAGTAAATAAATCGACAGACATCACTTCATCGCTATTTTGTTCAATCTGTTGTAACGCTGCCTGCTTAGTGGCTGCCATGTCAGGCAAGTCCAGCTCACGATAGGTGATCTCAGGATAATGTTGTCTAAACCACCAGCCGCGAGGGGATAGGCCACAGGCAATTTCCAGTACCTGCAAGTCGGGATGTTGTTGAATTAGCGTTTCTAAATGTGAATCAAGCATGGTGTGGCGTTGTTTTAATGTGGTACGCATGCTGCCGCCAACATATTTTTCGGCCCAGCTTTCAATTGGGTGGACTAAGGCGGCTAGGGTCTTACCTTTTTTTGTTGCCAGTGCTGGATGTGAGATCCCCATTTGATACCAGATATAGCCTGTGTAGTGTGCAGTAAATGAAATATGGCGATGTTTTGAAAGTTGTTGTGTCATCTGTCCTAGACTCTATTTTCCTGATTCTTATTTTTAACGATATTTATAACGGTGTCTTGCCGAGTTCTCATCTAATAACAGGATAAGCTTTCAGCTGGAGTTACTTTGGTTTTGCCCAAAGTAACCAAAGGCATTGTCATCCGCAAAACCTGTTCACTCCTTGCATGTGATTGATTGCAAACGGGTAGACATGGCATCTATCTTTTTGAGATCACGCAGGTTGCGGATGACTTTACCGAGTATCGTATATCGGCAAAAACATCTTTTTGATGTGAACTAAGTTAGAATGAATTCTTAAATTCTTCAATGACTTTTCTGACGTTATGCCAGTTTTCATCGTCTAAAGTTAATGTGGTACCGATTTGGATATTTGGAATTTTACCGCGCATATGTTCTAAACGTTGTTGGTTTGGTAAAGCCAGTGACTGGATGCCATCTAAGGCTGTACATGCAGCAGCGCGGTCATTACATACCAGACCCATATCGCAACCTGCATTTAATGCTGCTTGGATACGTGCATCCGCACCACCTGCGACACAGGCAGCTTGCATACTCAAGTCATCTGAGAAGAGTACACCATCAAATTTAAGTTGTTTACGTAAGATTTCTTGTAACCAGAATGGTGAGAAACCTGCTGGATTTGGATCAACTTGATCATAGATCACATGAGCTGGCATCAAGGCATCAAGTTGAGGCATCAGCTTGATAAAGCTTTGCATATCTTTGTCATAGATTTCCTGATATGAACGGCTGTCGATCGCAGCTGCAACATGTGAGTCAGCTTTGACTGAACCATGACCTGGGAAGTGTTTACCCGTCGTCGCCATCCCTGCTTTTTTCATACCTCGCATAAAGGCATCTGCAAGTGGAATGATGTCCTGCATATTTTTTGCAAAGCCACGATCGCCAATAACATCGCTAACGTCATTCAGGTCTAAAACAGGTGCAAAGCTAAAATCAATACCAACAGCCAATACTTCAATCGCCATGAGCCAGCCACATTGTTCAGCCAGTTCAATTGCCTGCTCAGGATGAGTGAGATAACGCTCGCCTAAGCGTCCCATTGCGGGTAACAAGGTAAAGCCTTGTCTTAAGCGCTGTACACGTCCACCTTCCTGATCGACAGCAATCAGAATATCTGGACGGACTTGACGCATATGATCGGTTAAAGCACGGACTTGTTGAGGTGATTCAATGTTGCGCGCAAATAAAATCATGCCACCGACTTGCGGAGCCTGTAATAGTTCAATATCTTCTTGAGTAAGTTCTGTGCCAGCAATATCTAGCATCAATGCGCCGATCATAAGGATTCCGTTTGAATTTTGATGAAAAAAACGATAGCTAAATTGTGCAATGATTTGCTACATTTTGTCAGTACAGAATATGATAAAACTACATGATATTGATGATAAGTGCTTATTGGTCATTTATTTATGATGACCAATGAGTTCTGCAAGTTGGTAAAGTATCGAATGAAATGTGTTCATATTGACAGTATCAGCGTGTAATAATTGCCATATCCAAGGAAGTACCAAAATTTTATGAAACTTCAAATGATAGCGTGTGCAGTTGCGATTGCGACTGGTGGTTTATTTTTCTCTCATACCATGAATGAGGCGTTTGCGGCGACCGAAACTCCAGTTGTTTCAACCGTCATCAAGCCATCACAAGAACAAGCGCTCGTGTCACGTCAGCTCGCAACTTTGGTTGATCGCCAGCATTATTTGAATATGCGTTTAGATGCAACCACTTCAAACCGTATTTTGGATATGTATCTTGATAGTCTTGATCCAGATCATTCATTATTTTTAAGCGGTGAAGTTGCGGACTATAAGAATAAGTATGGTTCAACTTTTGGTAGCTCATTAAAAGCAGGGAACTTAACCGGGCCTTTTGCCATTCATGCCCAATACCGTGACCGTCTGAAACAGTTCTATGAGTTTATGTTGGCCGAGTTGAAGAAGCCACAGAACTTAAATCAAAAAGATGTCTATCTTGAGACGGATCGTGAAAAAGCACCTTATTTCCAGACCGCTGCTGAGCAACGGGCGCACTGGCAAAAAATGCTGGTTTCACAGCTGATTAATTTGACGATTAGCAAAGAAGAAGAACAGGCCAAGCAAAAAGCGTTAAAAGCAGATCCATCGCTTGCCAATGGTCAGGATTTGACTGGTCCAGAAGATTTAACCCCAGTTCAGACGCTAACCAAGCGTTATACCCGCCAGTTAGAGCGTATTGGTCGGGTCAAGAGTGACGATGTACTTGATAAAACCCTGAATGCGATGATGGCGACTTATGATCCGCATAGTAACTATTATCCGCCAATTGATGCGATGGAACTGAATCGTCAAACTACTTTGCAACTTGAGGGGATTGGTGTTTCGATCCGTCCAGAACGTGGCAATGAAGATTACACCAAGATCGAAACGATTGTTGAGGGTGGCCCTGCAAGCAAGTCTGGTCAGGTGAAATCAGGAGACCGCATCATTGGTGTCGCTCAAGATGGCGATAAAATGGTGGATGTGATCGGCTGGCCGAGCTCGGAAATTGTTGGCTTGATTCGTGGTAAACGTGGCACCAAAGTAGTGGTTCGTTTATTAGGTGCAGGGGCACCAATGAGTCAGGCACGTAATGTCACCTTAACGCGCGACATTATTCAGGAAGAAGATGCGGGTGTTCGTTCGCGTACGGTTGAAATCACCCGTGATGGTAAAAAACATCTATTTGGTGTTCTTGAAATTCCATCATTCTATTTTGACTATCGCTCACGCCGTGCGGGAACTGAATACCGTTCAGTTTCTGAAGATACGGCTAAAGCTTTGGAATCGCTGAAAGCGCAAAAAGTTGAAGGTATTTTGGTTGACTTGCGTAATGACCCAGGTGGCTCTTTAGAAGAAGTGGCGCGTATGCTGGGTCAGGTGATCAAGTCTGGGCCAGTGGTACAGATTCGTGATGGCAATGGTAATGTTAATGTCTTTGAAGATACTGATGGCGGCGAACAGCTTTATGCTGGCCCAATGGCGGTATTAGTCAACTTGGCATCGGCTTCTGCAAGTGAGATTTACTCGGCTGCAATTCAGGATTATGAGCGCGGCATTGTCATTGGTAGTACCACTACAGGTAAGGGAACGGCGCAGGTTCAACTGGATTCACTGGCTTATGGTCAGGCAACGCTAACCCAGCGTAAGTTCTACCGTATTACGGGTGGAAGTACGCAAAATAAAGGGGTTGTGCCAGACATCAAACTCGTCGATATCTACAATGAAGAGTTTGGTGAACGTAAAGCGAAAAATGCCTTGAAGTGGGATACGATTCCAACTGCACCATTTAAGCGTGAAGGTTCAGTACAACCTTATATTGCCAAGTTAACGGAATCATCTCAGCAACGTGTAGCTGCTGATTCACAGTTTAAGTATCTAGAAGCGCGTAAAGCGATTGCCAAGAAAACCTCTGATCAGAAGAAAGTGGTGCTGGATATCACCCAGCGTCGTGCAGAGTTACTTGATCTAGAAAAGCAGACGTTGAATGCTGAAAATCAGCGCCGTGCAGCAACAGGTCTGGCACCTTATGCTAACTGGGAAAGCTATCAAGCTTCGATTGATGCTCTGGTTGAATCACGTGCCAAAATGAAAGCGCATTTACGTCCACCACTTCCTGAAGAAGAAACCTTCATCACCGAAGCGGCAAATGTACTTTTAGATTATGCCAAGCTACAAAATCGTTAAGTTGATAGAGTTTTAAATAAAATGCCCTGTTTGATACAGGGCTTTTTATTGCTCTTTTAATCTCGAATCTCATATCGCTACGTACATGTAAGAGGATCTGACATTGGCATCATTTTATGCTTGTCAGTTTTAAAGAGAATAGAAAAAGCTTCTTTAGCTTTTACCAAGATGAAGAAGCGTTTGTCTTAAATTACGATGGATTGACGTTGGATCATCCAAGTTACATTGCTGATTTGTTTAATCAGAATGTCTTATTCGGCACGTATCCAGATCTGATTACGACCCAGCGCAGAAACGCCCAGATATCCACGTAAATGCAGACGTTTACCATTTGCACTCAATTTGGCTTTCATACTATAAATTTTGCCTGTATTCGGATCGAGAATACGGCCATTGCTATAGTTTAGGCCCTCACTATGTTTTAAACCTGTCACCACATCTAAACCTACAATCGGTTTGTTGGTATAAGGTGCAGGGCAGTCTACACAGGTTTCTTTAGGTGTGTAACCTGTGCGTGGTGTGAGTTTTACAACTTTGCCAGTATATGTTCCATTGGTTTCTTTTCGAATTTCAACCAACCCTTTTGGCGCCCCTGTTTTGTCATCAATACTTTGCCAGAGCCCCGTAATATCCTCTGCAAAAGTAAAACTGCTGATCATTGTTAGAAATAAAACACTTATTAGTTTTTTGCTCATCATTAAAATCCGTTTAACACCCGTTTTTATTATGTAGTATCTCTAATTAAAGATTCAATCATTATTTTACAGTTGTATATTTATATTTGAAAATTCGATAGTTTTTTATTTTTTCATTAAAAAAAGCCCCTCCATTTTTAGATGAGGAAGAGGCTTTTAAACATATTTAAATATAAACAGGGTAATTTACTAGCCCTGCAAATTTTTACTCGGCACGTATCCAGATTTGATTACGGCCTAGCGCAGAAACGCCCAGATAACCACGTAAATGCAGACGTTTGCCATTTGCACTTAATTTGGCTTTCATACTATAAACCTTGCCTGTATTCGGATCGAGAATACGGCCATTGGTATAATTTAAACCATCTGTATATTTTAAACCTGTCACGACATCCAGACCGACAATGGGTTTGTTGGTATATGGCGCAGGACAATCTACACAAGTTTCTTTTGGTGTATAGCCTGTACGTGGTGTGAGTTTTACGACTTTTCCAGCATAGGTGCCATTCGTCTCTTTGCGAATTTCAACTAATGCTTTAGGTGCCCCCGTTTTGTCATCAATACTTTGCCAGAGCCCCGTAATATCCTCTGCAAAAGTAAAACTGCTCACCGCAGTTAAGAATAACGCACCTAATAATTGTTTGCCCATCATTAAAAATCCTTTTAACGTTAAGCCCGCCATTATGGATGATTTATGACAACCAGTTCAATAATTAACTGATATTTGTGGCAAATTTTAAGATAAAGATAAAATAAAAGTAGGCAGCCAAATTGCTGTAAACACGCCATTGACTGCCATACCGAAGGCAGCATATCGGCCAGCGACAGGGCCACGTTGCCATGCCTGAGCAGTACCGATGGCATGTGCTGCCAGACCTAAAGCCAGACCTGAAGCACGTTCATCATGAATGTGTTTTAAAATCCATGGCGAAAATGCAGCACCAATCACCCCAGATAAAATGACAATTAGTGTCACCAACATCAGAGGTGCATGAAGCAGAGTCGCAATATTCAGTGCAATCGGTGTGGTCACGGCACGCGTCGCAAAAGCCAGAATGGTCGGTTCAGACATATGCAGTAAATAAGCCAGGCCCATTGGCAGTGCCACCGCGCTAATACTGGCAAAACATAAAATTCCAAGCATTGACTTGATCGGCAAATCGTCATAGCGCATTGCCGCCAGTGGAATTGCCAAAGCAACAGTGACATAACCCAGTAAATGGTTAAACACGTTATTTACATTATCCAGATAGCTTTCATAGGGAACGCCTAAAATGAACAGTAAACCAATCACAATAAAGACAGCAAAAACGATCAATGGAATTTGCGGGAATTTTTTATTTAAGGGCTTTGCAATCAGGTAACTGATCAGAGTGATGATAAATCCATAAATAACCATAAACATAGATCAGCCCCTTATAACCAGCGTTTTGCCATTTTGGCGTAAACCCACAGCGGCAATAACGTACTAAAGGTTAAGATAAATAAAAATAAAGGAATTTCTTTACCTAAATGCACCAGCATAATTAATGAACCCGCACAAATAGGCAGAAAGGCAAAAGCACTTTCTTTCATGATCTTGTTATTGGTATCGATCAAACGATTGGAGATTTTTTTGAAACGTCTCCAAATCAATAAGGTCACCAGTAAGCTCAGCAGTCCAACGAGATTGCCTAATTCTGGATGACCAAAGGCTTTGGTGATCGCAACAGCCCCCTCACGATATACAATGATTAATAAAATCGTAAAAAACCAGGCTGTCCAATCAATCTCTTTCATTTTCTTCTCTTATGCTCGCTGATCTAAACGATGGCTGATTGCAATTAGGGTGATGGTTGATCGATCTCAAATTCTTCCAAAGGTCGCTGGAATAAGGAAGCTTTTTTTCCAAGTATTTCGTCTAATGGCAAATGTGCCTGTTTAATGAGTTGTTCCAGTTTATGCGGCGCAATACAGACCGATAAATGTAAATTGCCGTAGTCATCATAATGCTCGGATTGAATGACATTCAGTGTATATAACTGGGTACGGAGTTTCCCATTAGCAGGTTTTAACACTAAATCAAAATCTTGTAACTGGCCCAATAGACATTGTTGAACTGCCTGAGCAAGTAGGTCTAACCCTTGTCCAGAATGTGCGGAAACATAAACACGGTCAGGTAGATCAGCGGCTTTGTAAATAATTTTAGCAGCATCGCCACTCTGGTCGATTTTATTATAAACATGCAAAATTGGCGCATCGGCACCAATTTCTTTGAGAACAGATTCAACGGCTTCAATCTGTTCTGGCATATTTGGACTGCTGCTATCAATCACATGAAGCAGCAAAGTGGCTTCTAAGGTTTCTTCTAATGTCGCTTTAAATGATTCAACCAGATCATGTTGCAGATTTCTAACAAAGCCGACGGTATCCGCCAATACCACAGTGCCGATACCATCCCAGTCTAAACGACGTAATGTTGGGTCGAGTGTTGCGAACAGTTGATCTGCTGCATAGACATCACTTTTTGCCAGTATATTAAATAAAGTTGATTTACCGGCATTGGTATAACCGACCAGTGAAATGGTTGGGATAGCCGCTTTTTGTCTTGCTGCGCGACCTTGCAAACGGGTTTGTTGTACTTTTACCAGTTTATCTTTGAGCTGGGTAATCCGAACACGGATTAAACGACGGTCAGTTTCAAGTTGTGATTCACCAGGTCCACGTAGACCAATACCACCTTTTTGTTGTTCTAAATTACCAGTAAAGCCACGAATCAGGCGAGTGGATAAATGTTTAAGCTGAGCCAATTCAACCTGTAATTTCCCTTCATGGGTACGGGCGCGCAAGGCGAAAATGTCTAGAATTAAACCTGTGCGGTCAATCACACGACATTTCAAGATTCGCTCAAGATTACGTTCTTGGGCAGGCGAAAGCGAGTGATCGAGAATGACCAGCTCTGCTTCTGTTTCTCTGACCAGTTCAGCGATTTCATCAACTTTGCCAGATCCGATAAAAAATTTGGGATCAGGTTTATTGCGTTGAACAGAAAGATGTTCAAGGATTTCAGCACCAGCGGATTGAGCGAGCAATCGAAACTCTTCAGCATCAAGATCATCGAGTAGCTGAACAGACACACTGACTAAAATTGCCCGTTCACCGCTTTGACGCTGCTCAAAATTTTCCACGCGAGTAGGTAATCCTTATTATTAAAGTCTTATTCTAGAATAAACTTCAAGTAAAGGGCAAAGGCTTACTCGATTTATATGACATTACGACGTAAAAGCTCAATGAATCCGACCAGTGTGCCCATATATAAAATTGACCAGCCGAGAATCATTCTTAAAGCATAGCCATAGGGAATGGTGGTTTGGGTTTCTGATGTTGTGCTTTGCTGATTCATCACATCACCTTTCAATCAATAAATTCGATTTATTTATAATAATTGATCTAATAAACCTTTTAAAATTGAAAAAAATTATGCTCGCATTCGTTTTTTATGATGCAGGTAACTTTTATAAATCGATAGCGGCATGATATAACTGGATGAATTCAATGCACATGTGCATCTATGCGTACGGTTTTAATGATTTATGACTCAAGAAGCAACTGCGGTAACTAACCAACCATTAAATTTAATCTCTAAATTGAGTTTGTATAGTAAAAAGTTAGCCTCAGGCCTAGAAACAATAGGTGAAGGTTTTTATCTGATTTACCGTCATGGTTTATATAAGGATCCAAATAATCCTGTAAATTCGCGTTATGTGCAGTACTTTTGCCGCCGTTTATGCGAAGTTTTCAATATCGAAGTCGAAGTCCATGGCACCATTCCACGTGAACCTGCACTTTGGGTGAGTAATCACATCTCATGGCTGGATGTCGCTGTACTTGGTTCTGGCGCACGAATTTTCTTTCTGGCGAAAGCTGAAGTTGAAAGATGGCCGATCTTGGGGAAACTGGCAAAAGGTGGCGGGACTTTATTTATCAAACGCGGTTCGGGAGATTCAATCCGTATCCGTGAACAGATTACTGAATTTTTAAAACAGGATATTCCTGTTCTGTTCTTCCCTGAAGCGACCACAACCGACGGAAGTAAAGTCAAAAAGGTACATGGACGTTTATTGGGGGCAGCCATTGAGGCACAACGTCCTGTACAGGTGTGTGTGATTTGCTATGTCAATCAGAACGGAGAGCTTGATCTGGTTGCGCCGTTTATTGGTGAAATGACCTTTGCAGAACATGTGCAGCGTGTTTTAGAAATGCCGAAAGTCACCGCACATTTGATGACTTTGCCTGCGATTTCAGTCGAAGGGCATACCGTCGATAGTTTAACCAAAGAAGTTGATCGCCAGATGCGCGCAGGCTTAGCTAAATTGCAGCAGAAGGTATTGACTGTGTTGCCAGAAACGGCTGAGTCTACATAAAGCCTTCGATTGGCAGCCATGAAATGATTTTCACGCCTGCTTTTTGCCACCATTTCATTTTAGGTTCTTTGGTATAAATCAAAGGACCTCTTGGCGTTTCTCTCTGCCAAGTAATTTTCTTATTTGCATCCAACACTAAACGATAAGCATAGGTTTTCAGGTTTTGATCCATGGTGGCATGTACAGCTTGCGCTAATGGCGGGCTATTCAGTAACACCCCAATTTCAGTATTTAAATAAGCTGAACGTGGATCAAAATTAAATGAGCCAATAAATACCTGTTTCTCATCTAAAGCCATCAATTTGGCATGCAAGCTCGAACGACTGAGTCCCTTAAGATTAACCTTGGCTTTTTTCGCTAAATCTTCGGTGTGTTTATCTAAATCATTTTTATCCAATGCGGGAAGGAACTCATAAAGCTGCACGCCATTTTCTAGTAGTTCCTGACGATACTTTCCATAAAAAGCATGGACTACAGCCACGTCATTGGCTTTAAAGGAGTTGGTGAGTACTCGGACTTTGATGCCTTCTTGGGCTAAGTCACCTAGAATTTTTGCGCCTTTCTTTTCTGGAACAAAATACGCCGAGATCAGATCAATATTTTTTTCAGGCTGTTCCAGATGATTGATTAGCTGGAAATTCAGATGTTCTTCTTTTTTGGCTTTTGATTTGATTTTATCTGGTGAATCTTTCACGACCTCAGCTTTGACCCATTCCAGAGAAATATCCCGATTCATAAGTGAATCAATGGCTTGGGAACGGCTGGTCAAATCGACATAATTCTGTACGGTAATCCGTTTATAGTGCTCATCGAGTTGCTGTTTTAAACTTTCATAGCTAAGTCGATGTGATTTTGGATTCACAATTTCTCGGACATCATAGGCATATTCATGATTCCAGTAATCATCAAATGATTTGGAAATATCATTGACGGCAGTACCGAACAGCATCACATCGACATCAGAAAACTGATAAGTATCACTGACATTATAATATTGGTTGGTCATGTTACGACCACCAATCAAGGCCACCTGATGATCTGCAATAAAGCTCTTATTGTGCATTCGGCGGTTGATACGTTTTAGGTCGAGCACCATATCCAGTGCACGATATTTACGGAATCGATAAGGATTAAATAATTTAACTTCTATATTGGGGTGCTGTGCCAGCGCTAAGAAAATACCTTCAGTATGTTTAGCATTATTATCATCAATCAGTAATCTGACTTTTACCCCACGATCAGCGGCACGAATTAAAGCGTGCAGTGCCAAAGCACCAACCTTGTCGTTATCCCAGATATAGTATTGTAAATCGAGCGTTTTCTCTGCCTTATCAATCAAACGGAGACGGGCAGCAAGTGCTTCTAGCGGTTCATACAACACATGATAGCCAGTCAAATCGGGGTGCTGTTCTTGTAAAGGACGAATGACTTGAGCTAAAGAGGTCTGGGTGGTATCGATCTGACCAACCGTTTGAATCACAGGCTCAATCTTATGCTTGGGTAGTGTGCTACAACCCGTCATCGTTAACGTAATGGCGCAATAAATCGCAAGCATATTTTTATTGTAAGCGGTTGTACTTATCTTTGTATGTTTGCCATTTAAATGAGAAAATTGCGTCATAATCGTTACTGATTAAAAGTTGGGCTCGAGTATACCATTTCATCGAAAAAGATAAATATAAGATGAGACGTATGTCCCTAAAGTGAAGTTAATGAGGGCTGTAATGTCGGATTCAGATACTATTATTTTTGGTTTTTACCTTATTTTTGCTGTTTTGGCATTATGGGCATTTATTCAAGCCTGGATCCATCAGGCACGTACAGAAACCATTCATCCCTTTAAAGCCTTTGTGCATTTGCTAGCATTTTATCTTTCGTATTTGTTGGTTCCGCTTTGGTTCTTTAGTCTTTACGCAGGCTGGGTCGGATATTACAGCTTGCATCAGGCGGGTTTCATCTTTTTATTAAGTAGTGTACTGATTTATGCGCGCTTTATTGAGCCGCATCAGGTTCATATCAAACGTCATCAATATCGCCTCGATCCAAAACGTGAATTTACCCGTCCTGTCAAAGTCGCATTGGTTGCCGATATGCACGTCGGATTATTTTCAGGTCATGAACGTCAGTTAAAAACGATTGTGAAAAAACTGAATGAGGAAAAACCTGATCTGGTTGTGGTGGCTGGGGACTGGACTTATGAACCTGAAAACCGTTTGGTACATGAGCTGGAAGTACTCAAGCAAATTGAGGCACCCGTATATTCTGTGCCTGGTAATCACGACGAACAATATCCTGGTCCACCGATTCAGGCATTGTTGAGCAAAGCGTTAGAGCAAAATAATGTGATTGATATTGAAGGCAAGATTGTTGATTTTGATGAGTTTCGTCTCATTGGTATCGGTGATCTGTGGGCAGGGAAGGCGAATATGCGCTTTATGCCAGACTTACCTCAAGACAAGCCTTGGCTGATTCTGTCGCATAATCCTGACACCGTTGATATGGTCCCTGAATTACCTACTCGACCATTAATGTTATCGGGCCATACGCATGGCGGTCAGATCGAATTGCCGTGGATTACCAACTATATTATGAAGCGGGTGTCTATTCTTGGGCATAAAAAAGGTTTTTACACGCATGAGCATGCGGATGTGTTTGTGACTGTTGGCACAGGAATGGTGGGTGTACCATTTCGGTTTAGAGTACCTCCGACTGTTGATATTATTGAACTGATTTAAATAAAAAAAGCCGACTAGATTGAGTCGGCTTTTTTATGACTGGAATGTATTAAGGAATAATAATCACGTTCACGCGGCGGTTGCTGGCACGATTCTCATCCGAGGTATTTGGCACAAATGGTTGATTTGAACCACGACCCAGAACAGTTAAGTTATTTGGTTTAAAACCCTGATTGATGAAAATAGTAGAAACGCTTTGAGCACGTTCTTCCGAGAGTTTCTGGTTATATTCAGGATTACCGATATTATCTGTATGTCCCACAATTTTTAATTTTTGCAGGTCATATTTATTGAGCTGAGTTGCAAGACGTACAATCTCTTGCTGATGCTCTGGTTTAATATCGACTTTATTAAAATCAAATAATAAACGTTCTGGTAAGCCGAGACTCCAGCCTTCATCTGTTAAAACAAACCCCTCTTTTTTTAACATTTTAACCTGACGATATTTCAACGGGCCAAAACTTAAACATCCAGCCAATGTTAGGCAGAGTAACGCAATAAATGAAATTTTAATGGTGTGAGCGCGCATAACATGTCCTAAATTTCTGGTTTATAAAGAAACCAATGTGGATTTAAACTTTTAGCTTTATACATGGCTTGATCCGCTTGCATAATCAAATCCTCTGGATTCTCTGCAAACTGTGAAAAGGCAATCCCTAAGCTAAAACCAAAATGAATCATTTCACCGTTGAAATCTAAAGGCTCCTTGCAACTTGCCAGTAAACCTTCAGCAATGGTCTGTAAGTGATCCGCATGATGGATAGAATGCAGGATAATAGCAAACTCGTCCCCACCCAAACGGGCAATAAAATCTTCATGGCGGACAGAAAGTTTTAAACGTTCGCCCATTTCTTTTAGAACAGCATCACCTGCCAAATGACCAAACTGATCATTGATCATCTTGAAATTATTATTGTCGATAAATAATAGGGCAGAATTGTGACGATACTGTGGGTTCTCAAAAATATCGAAAAGCTCTTGGTAGAAATAATGACGATTTGGCAAACCGGTGAGCTGATCATGATGTGCCTGAAATGAAAGTTGACGATTCTCTTTTTGAAGGTGAGTGTGCCAAATTTGAATTTCTTCTAACAGTTCATTAAACACCGTATTTAAGTTCTGAAACTCTTTAATATGGTTGTTTGGAAAACGAAGATTATAAGCTTTCTGGTCACTCACCAATTGGGCGATGTGGGTTAGTGGTTTAATTGCCTGCATGATTTGGCGGTAGGTAATATTTACTGACCATAATAAAGCAATCACAATAAAGAACATTGAAATTGCCAAACCGATAATAATGGTTTTCAGAAAGTGCAAAATATTTTCTGAACTTCCGTATAACACCAGTTCGCCAACTTTTTTCTTATGATGAACAATCATTAATTTAACTGGATCATGTAAAAACCAGCGATCCATTAAATCTTGCATGGTTGAGGTGTGGGCTATTTTCTTAGTACTTTCGGCAAGAAGCTGATGTTGAGGGTCATAAACATGGATCGTACGAATGGCATGTTCACGGGTATAGTCATCTAGAATCTGATCGATTGCCCCACGATCTCTAAACACCACAGCAGGTTGAATTCGTTCAAGAACCGTCTGGCTCAACAGTTGTAAATTCTGTTTAGCGTAGGTTTCCATGGTAAACATGGAAATTGTGGCAAAAGTAAAAGAACAAATTACAAAAGTGATGGCAAAAATCGCAAACTGGGATTTACGGAATAAGGCATGTAAGGAGGTTGATTGATATAAATTGGAAATCATCTGTACTTACTCCGCATTCTTCGCCAAGAGTAAAACTCGTGGATCGATATGAACTTTGGAATAACTCAGCGCTTCCAGATTAACCTTAAAAGTTGAATAGGTTCTCTTATTATATAAGCAGAAAATACTCCCCACCTCACATGCGGGATTATTGGTACTTAAAGAAAGTAATGAGCGAGAGGGGTAGGACTGGATTAGATTCTGCTGTTGTTGTGGCGACGTCGTGGTGAAATAGGCAACATGACATTCTGTTTTAGGGAAATCTTTCGCGCTTACGGCCTGAACCTGATAATCATAGGCAAGCTGTCGGATATTCATCTGGAACTGACTTGCCGCTTCTGAATTATCAATCACACAGATAGAAGGACGGGATGTATTCGTCCATTTGCTATAACTTAATATAGATAGTGCTAATTCATAGAAATTGTGCGTTGAAATGGCGTAGCAAAGCGGGCTCGCAGTAAATAATACTGCAAGCAACAGATATCGAGCTTTTATATTCAAAAACCGTATTTTCAATCAGAAGTGCCAAAAAGTGTGAAGCAAGAGACATATTCTACTTGACTTAATTGTTTAAAAAAAGTTCTTAATCACTCAGGAAAGCCAATAAAATTAACTATTCAGTTCAAAAAGTATGCGCTTGATTAAATAATTCCAATAAATTTAAAAAAGGGTGTTGCATTGGATTGGGAATGCTGTAGAATGCACATCCATCGGCGGTGATGCAGATAAAAACTTGTTGAGAAACAAGGATTTGGCTAGATAGGTTGGATTCTTGGGTTGATTGGTAAGTTTTAAAAATATCGAAATTACC
>Ga0153918_1000099_pt1 | contig 74434 bp, 68 predicted proteins | sample TSFL002MetaG_FD_104687 | JGI IMG/M metagenome (GOLD analysis project Ga0153918, IMG submission 104687) | Attine ant fungus gardens microbial communities from Florida, USA - TSFL002 MetaG | ecosystem: Host-associated > Fungi > Mycelium > Unclassified | place: USA: Florida, Paynes Creek Historic... | reverse complement strand
TTCAAGTAGATTGGATATTAGCCTAAAGTCTAAAAAAGAATAATGAAATAACGATTTAATCATTCTATAAGATAAGAGAGTTGTGTAGGATTCGTTACAACATGAAGTTAAGGTAAAAATCTGTAAGTCAAAGTATGTTTTTATGTCTTTGGTTATTGGGTTTTGGTCTTGCATAACGTTGAAATTGGTTTTGGTTGCGGTAATAAAATTAATGTAACCAAAGTGGAGGAGAGTTGATTTTTTAGCCCCTTAATTTAATGGCGTAAATCAACTTGGCATGGATAGGCAACATAAAATATATTTTTTGGAGTTTTTGATGGATCTATTCCTTAATCGTAAATCTTTAGTTGTTAAAAGTTTAGCTCTTACAGTTACAGCTTTAATGATGAGTGGGGCACATGCTGCGACTTCCGACAAAGCGGAAATTCAACAGCTTCGTAAAGAAGTTGAGGCTTTAAAAGCTTTAATTCAACAACAAAGCCAAGTACAGCAACAACAACAGCAAGTACAGCAACAACAACAGCAAGTACAGCAACAACAGCAAGTTCAACTCGCTGAAGTTAAGGCGCAACCAGTTGCTGCACCAGTTTCACCGTTAGCAGGATTTAAATCTAAAGCTGGCGCTGATGTGAACCTATATGGTTTTGTTCGTGGTGATGCTAACTATATTATTGAAGGTGCGGATAACGACTTCGGTGATGTAAGTAAGTCAGACGGCAAAACGCATGATAAATTACGTGCGACTGCTAAAACGACACGCCTTGGTTTAGATTTTAATACGCCTGTAGGAGACGATAAAGTCGGTGGTAAAATCGAAGTTGACTTTGCGGGTACGAATGATGGATTACGTATTCGTCATGCTTATTTAACATATAACAACTGGTTATTTGGTCAAACAACTTCAAACTTCCTGTCTAACCATGCACCAGAAATGATCGACTTCTCGACAAACATTGGTGGTGGTACTAAACGTGTTCCGCAAGTACGCTATAACTACAAGTTAGGCCCTACTACACAACTATTTGTTTCTGCTGAAAAAGGTGATAGCACTACTTCGGTAACAGGCGATAGTATTAAGTATAGCCTACCAGCATTAACTGCTAAAATTACTCAAGGCTATGCAGAAGGTAAAGGTTCAGCTTCAGCGCGTGTTCTAGTCGAAAAGTATAAATCACAGCTTGCTAATGATGATAAAACTGGTTGGGGCGTAGCTGTTGGTACTGATTTTAAAGTATCTGATCCTTTAAAACTTTTTGCTGATGCATCATATGTTGTTGGTGATAATAGTTATTTATATGGTAGTAACACGCCTTACGCAGTGGATGGGAATTCTATCGAGCAAAATGAATTTGTAGCAGTACAAGTGGGCGGAACGTATAAGGTTCTACCTAACTTACGTTCTACTCTAGCATATGGTGCTCAATTCGCTGATGACGGTACTGACTTTGCAAGATTAAATGCTTCTGCAAATGAAAAAGTTCAACAAGCGTGGATCAACTTTATTTATACACCAGCTAAACCAATTGATTTAGGTGTCGAATATGTCAATGGTAAGCGTGAAACGTTTGCTGGTCAGTCTTATAAAGATAACCGCGTTGGTCTAATGGCTAAATATAGCTTCTAATTTTTCAACGGTTTATGTTTTAATGAGTCGAGGTTTATATTAACCTCGACTTTTTATTTTTAAATTAGCTAAATAAAATAAGACGATGAGGCGAGCTTTTCTCAGGTCATTCTATTATTTAAGTCATTTTTAAGTTTTTATTTTTATCTTTACAACACTAAGAAATTTATTTTTAGAACACGATGCCTATGTTGCTACAAAGACTCAAAACCAAACCAATTTCATTACTTACTTTTAATGTGTTACTTGCAATCTGGTTAGGTATTTTCCTGAACATCGCATTTTATAAAAAAATGTTGGCTTTAACCCCGTATACAGGGATTAAGGCGGGACTTTTTGTAGCAGCTTCTGTTGGCGTTGTAACCGCTTTATATGCTTTTATTTTCCAGCTATTGAGTTGGAAATGGACTGCAAAACCACTTGCTATCGCTTTGGTTTTTATTGGTGGTTTTGCTGCCTATGCCGTCAATACTCTAGGTGTATGGATTACTTCAGATCAAATTCAAAACTTGATGCAAACAAACTTTGCTGAGGCTCGGGATACGTGGTCTTGGCGTTTGTTGATCTGGATGGTGGGGATGGTTCTAGTCCCGATCATTGTGATTTTGATGACCAAAATCAAATCTGAATCAGTCACCCGACAATTATTTAAAAAGCTGATTGCCTCTGTGGTTTCCCTGGCTTTAGTTGGCGGACTATTATTTATTTTCTATGTGGATTTTGCAGCCATTTTTCGTGAAAACCGCGATATAAAAGGCATGATTTCACCTCAAAATATGATTGCCTCGACAGTTTCATATTATAAAAAGAAATCACCTAAACAGAATTTACCTTTAGTTAAGTATGGTGAAGATGCGCAACGTACTCAGGTTGCAAAAGGTTTACCTAAATTGATGGTCTTGGTGGTGGGTGAAACGGCTCGTGCGGAAAACTTCTCTTTAAATGGTTATGCCAAAGAGACCAATCCGAAGTTAGCCAAACAGAATATTATCAATTTCTCACAAGTCAGTTCATGTGGTACAGCAACTGCTGTATCAGTACCGTGTATGTTTTCAGGTATGCAACGCGAAGATTATGATGAGCAGTTAGCCAGTCACCGTGAAGGATTGCTCGATATTGCAAAACGTGCTGGCTATCAGGTGACATGGATTGATAATAATTCAGGTTGCAAGGGCGCATGTGACCGTGTTGAACAGTTTAAAATTCCTGAGCCAATTCAGCAGAAATGGTGTAAGGATGGCGAATGTCTGGATGATATTCTGATTGATAGCCTAAAAGCGTATTTAGCTGCTATTCCGAAAGATGATACTCAACCACGTTTGATCGTATTGCATCAAATGGGCAGTCATGGTCCTGCTTATTATAAACGTATTCCGCCAGCGTTCCGTGTATTTAAGCCAACATGCGATACCAATGCGATTCAGGGATGTACTCAGGAAGCATTGATTAATAGTTATGATAATACTTTGCTTTATACCGATTATGTTCTAGATTCATTGATCGAAACCTTGAAAAATACATCCCAATATCAAACAGGTTTGTGGTATCTATCTGATCATGGTGAATCGACAGGTGAGAGCGGTATGTATTTGCATGGTGCGCCTTATGCAATTGCACCGACTCAGCAGACGCATGTACCCATGTTGATGTGGTTCTCAACCGCATGGCAACATCAGGCGAACAAACAGATGAGCTGTCTGGCCCAACAAACTAAGAATAAACTGAGCCAAGATAATCTGTTCCCGACCTTGTTAAGTTTACTTGATGTAAAAACCAAAGTAATTAATGCTAAAGATGACATGTTAGAAACATGTGCTAACCCATAAGGTGAAATGAAATCATGACCAAGATCTTGATGATAGAAGATGATTTTATGATTGCAGAGTCAACATTGACCTTACTGCGATATCATCAGTTTGACGTGGAATGGGTGAATAATGGGGTCGATGGATTGGCTTTGTTAACCAAGCAATCTTTTGATCTGGTGCTTTTGGATCTAGGTCTGCCCCTTATGGATGGGATGCAAATCCTGAAACAGATACGTCAACGCAGTTCATTACCTGTCCTGATTATTTCAGCCAGAGATCAGCTACAAAACCGCGTGGATGGTTTGAATCAGGGTGCGGATGATTACTTGATTAAACCCTATGAATTTGATGAGCTGTTAGCCCGTATCAATGCTTTATTACGCCGTGGGAGTGTTGAAACAGCACAACTGAAAAGTCAGTCGCAACTATTAAAAAGCGGTGAACTGATCTTGGATGTGGAACAGCATCTGGCAACCTTCAAAGGTCAGCAAATCGAGCTATCTAATCGGGAATGGGCGATTCTGATTCCGATGGTATCCCACCCGAATAAAATTTTCTCTAAAGCAAATTTAGAAGATAAGTTGTATGATTTCGACAGCGAAGTTACCAGTAATACCATTGAAGTATATGTCCATCACTTGCGGGCCAAACTGGGTAAAGACTTCATTCGAACCATTCGTGGTTTAGGTTATCGTTTGGGACAGTCATAATACGATGCAAAAAAGCCAACATTATTCGCTAAAGAAAAGACTCATCTGGGGAACCTCCATCTTTAGCGTGGTGTTAGGTTGTTTTCTGATTTTGGCTGCTTATAAAATTTCATTGCATGAAGTTGATGAAATTTTAGATACGCAAATGCAATATATGGCTGAGCGTTCCAGTACTCAGCCAGTCACTCCGATGGCCAGTCGAGTCGAGTTACATCGAACTTATCATGAAGAAGATCTACTGATTGATATCTGGGCCTATAAAGATCAGACCCATTTATGGCATCAAACCCATTTACTGGTTCCACCTGTGAAACAATCAGGCTTTTATACACAAAATACATCACAAGGAAAGTGGCGTGTTTATGTGATTCCATTAAAAGATTATCAGATTCAGGTCAGTCAACAAGAGCAGGTTCGCCATGCATTTGCATGGGAATTGGCGGGCAGTATGTTTATTCCTTATCTCCTGTTGCTACCTGTGGCGATTATTGTACTGGCCTTTATCATCAGTCTCAGTCTGAAACCTTTGGATGAATTTAAGGAAGAACTGACTCAGCGGGATTCCGATGGCTTATCACCGATTGATGTCAAAGATTATCCACAAGAATTATTACCGACCATTGAAGAAATGAATCGCTTGTTTGAGCGGATTCAGCATGCTCAAACAGAGCAGAAACAGTTCATCGCCGATGCTGCACATGAGCTTAGAACGCCCGTTACTGCATTGAATCTACAAACCCGTATCTTGATTAGTCAGTTCCCTGAACATGAATCTTTGCAGAACCTGAGTAAAGGTCTGGCAAGGATTCAGCATCTGGTGACTCAGCTTCTGGCTTTGGCTAAACAGGATGTGGCATTGAGTCTGATTGAACCAAATACCAATTTCCGCCTGAATGATGTAGCTTTAAATTGTGTGGAGCAACTGGTGAATCTAGCCATGCAAAAAGAAATTGATCTCGGGTTTGAACGTAATGATTTAATTGAAATGCAAAGCCTTGAATCGACGGTACATTCGATTATTTTTAACCTGATTGACAATGCGATTAAGTACACGCCAGAACAAGGTATTATCAATATTTCGGTGTATAGTGATTCTGATGATTTTGCCTATATCCAGATCGAAGACAGCGGTGCAGGGATTGATCCTGAACAATATGACAAGGTCTTGAAGCGCTTCTATCGTGTGCATCATCATTTAGAAGTGGGTAGCGGACTAGGTTTGTCTATTGTCGATAAAGCGACTCAACGCTTAGGCGGGGTACTGACTTTATCGAGAAGTATTGAGCTGGGTGGATTATCAGTATTGGTCAAATTACCGAAAAAGCTTGCGCATCATGAAGACAAAGCAAGCGGATAATATTAGACGTATAACGTATTAGTTCGCTGCGGTTGCTGTCTCAGCCTGTTCGCGCAAATAACGTAGAAACAGGACGCATTTCTGGATACGCTTACCATCATTGCCGACTTTGCTGACATTAAAGCGTAGTACCCAGTTTAAGCGTTTGCCTACTTTACAAATGTCTTTATAGACTTGTGGTTCCGCCAGTAAGGCTTGATAAAGCTGCTGGCTGGCCTGTTCAAGCTGTTCAAATTCAAAATGATAAGCCGTTGAAAAAATAAACAATAACCAGTCGCGTACAAAGCAGTCATGCAGACTGAGTACATCTCTCGGATCGGTTTCAAAGTCAATAAAGGTAAACTGGTTCTGTTGATCAACCAGAATATTGCGCGCAAAAGCCTCGCTTAAATAACCTTGTTGATGATGAATGTAACTGATGGCCTGAATGGCTTGATCAAATAAGGCATATCTCGCTTCAGGATGACCTTTGAGGCTACCTAGTTTTTGATCCAACTGACTGACAGGACTCTGGCGTTGTGAGCCAACGTCTTCTAACAGAATGCCTTTTTTTGAAACTGCCAACACATTTGGAGTGGAAATACCCAAAGCCTTGAGCTGCTGAATGCGTTTGAACTCGCATTGAATGGCCTTAGAGCCACCTTGGTTTGGAACAGGAGTAATCGCACCCAGATTAAAGATTTTGGCAAGCCATTTCAGTGGCGTGTAGAGCCATAGTCCGTGACGTTCAGAGGCCTTTTTTAACCATACTTTGCGTAAGCCTAGTTCATAAGATTGAATAGAGTCTTGTTGAGAAGCAAAAGTAGATTCTAAAAATATTTGAAAGTCAGACATACGACAGCAAAAATATCCTAATGTGGGCAAAATTCAGTGCTCGCTCTATGAGCACTGTCATTCACTTTACCACATCAGATACCTATAACGGTACTGAAACGCGCTTTGCTATTTGTTGATGACGTTGATAAGTGAATGTATAACATACTAAATTAATTGCAACGCAGACCCATGCTGTCCAAAGATTATGACTAAGGAAGTGTGCTCCGCGCATCATTTGTGCCCAGCCCATTGCGAAACCAATGAGCGTTCCAGCAAAAAGATAGAACCATGCTCTTTGTTTTTGATCAAGACGATAGACAAAGTAACCCGTTATTAGGGCAAAGCCCGTGCTGGCATGTCCACCAGGGAAACAATGTCCAGCAGTTGCAGAAAAATCCCAAATGAAACCCGTTGCAGTTTCATGGGTCATATACCAAGGGCAGGCTTGGGAAGAATGCGCTTTCAGCAACCCAACAATGCAGGTGCATAGCATACTGACCCAAAACATATAACCATATTGCCAGCGTTGGGGTTTCAGTTTTTCGACTTTAAACGATGCACACCATAAAAAGAAGAAAGCGACATACACAGCTGTTAAAAGTTGTTTGACGTAAGTATGGTTAAGCTTGTCGAGAAACCAGTCATTCTTATAAGGAAAGGTTCCATGTAGGCTGACCCAAGGCTGAATTAAGTGTAAGTCAATTGCTCCACCCACTGGGAATACAAACAGTAAAATAAAAAAACTGATAAAAAGTAAAAAGCTCGTCAAGATGAAAAAAGGTGTTCTCAAGATCATGGAGCAGGCTGTTACGGTGGAAATATGATCTTGGTATTTAATTCCTAAAAGCTTAATTTGCTCTTAAAGATATATAAAAAAATGTTGGGATAAATGTGAGAGAGGAAAGCAGTTTAAACCTTATATACAGGTTCATGTTTTGATCTTATTGTTCAAAGAAAATAGCGCTTTTATTTCAGCATAAAGCAGCCTGAAAGGCTGCTTTATATATCGTTTGATCAATCTGTTAATGTAAAATTTTATTGAGAAACTGCTGCGCACGTTCCCCACGTGGTGTACCAAAGAACTCATCTTTGGAGCAGTCTTCAACAATTTTACCTTGATCCATAAAGATTATCCGGTTCGCCACCTGACGGGCAAAGCCCATTTCATGGGTCACACACATCATGGTCATGCCTTCTTTGGCCAATCCGACCATGACATCCAGTACTTCATTGATCATTTCAGGATCAAGGGCAGAGGTGGGTTCATCAAACAGCATGGCAATCGGGTCCATACTCAACGCACGCGCAATCGCAACCCGTTGCTGTTGTCCACCTGAAAGCTGGGCCGGGTATTTATTGGCATGGGCACTCAGTCCAACACGATCCAGATAAGCCAGTCCTTTTTTATTGGCCTCCGCTTCTGAACGTCCCAATACCTTGATCTGGGCGATGGTCAGGTTCTCGGTAATGCTGAGATGAGGAAACAGTTCAAAATGCTGGAAAACCATGCCGACACGACTACGTAGTTTGGTCATATCGGTTTTAGGCTCATGAACAGGTACGCTATCGACAAAGATCTTACCTTGTTGAAATGGCTCTAATCCATTCACGGTTTTAATCAAGGTAGACTTTCCTGAACCTGATGGACCACAGACTACGACCACTTCACCTTGACTGATCTGGGTGGTGCAATCGGTCAGTACCTGAAACTGGTCGTACCACTTACTGACATTTTGGAGGTCTATCATTACTTTATTGTCGCTCATACACGTAACCTCCTTTGTAAACGTTTAACTGCGAATGTCGCAATGGCGCTGATGGTAAAGTACACAAGTCCTGCAAATAGAATATATTGGGTGAGCAAGGACATTAAATCTCCACGAACATAGTTTGTTCTGAAAAAGTCGAGCAGACCAATGGCATAGACCATTGTGGAATCCTGAAACAGGATGATGGTCTGCTGAAGTAACAACGGCATCATTTTCCTAAACGCCTGCGGCAGAATAATCAGACGCATCGACTGCCCATAACTCATGCCCAGTGCGGATGCGGCAGCAGCCTGACCCTTTGGAATAGACTGGATACCAGCACGCACAATTTCAGAAAAGTAAGCGGCTTCAAACAACATAAACGCGACGATACTGGAAACCAGTGCGGTATCAATGGTCAGATATTGGCCTGTTGCTGCGGTATAGATAAATGGAACAGCAAAATAGAACCACATCAGAACCAGCAGCAGAGGAATGGAACGGAACAGGTTGACATAAGCCTGTGCAATCACATTCAGGACTCTGATCGAAGACAGACGCATTAAGGCGAGGAGAGTACCAATCGCAATCCCCCCGATTGTTGCCACAACCACGACTTTTAAGGTAATGCTAAAGCCATGCCAGAGCGCAGGCCCAGACTGCTGTAAATCACTGAGAAAAGAAGTTAACCATTCCATGCTATTTTCCTCCTGATATTAAACCAGGAATGCGCAGACGCTTTTCCAGCAGGTTCATGGCAAAGATGAGACAGATATTGATAACAATAAAAATCACAGTCACATAGGTGTAAATTTCGATCGTATTCTGGGTGTATTCACTGATGGTTTTCATCTGTGAAATGATTTCAGCAACGCCGACCAAAGACGCAACCGACGTATTTTTCACGCAGTTGGTTAGTTCTGAACTCAACGGCGGTAAAATGGTACGAAAAGACTGTGGCAGAATGACATAACGGTACAGTTGCACCGTGGAAAATCCCATGGCATAACCCGCATTAATTTGCCCAGTTGGTAAGGCTTCAATACCTGTACGTACCTGTTCACATACACGCGCTGCGGTAAAGAGTCCGAGTCCAATACTGGCCGAAATCAGCGCAGTGGTATTGGCGCCAAGATCATTCATCCACCAGTTTTTGATGGGTGCAGGGAGAAAGTTGGGAACCACATAAAACCAGATAAATAACTGAACCAGTAACGGTACATTCCGGAACAAGGTCACATAAGCTGTGCCAATGGCTCTGGCTGTTTTATTTGGAAGCGTGCGCATAATCCCGAGGATACTGCCCAGCAGCATGGCAATGGTCCATGCAACAATAGCAATCACGATCAGCCATCCCAGGCCCGTTATAATCCAGTTCAGGTAAGTGGTGTCTCCAATACCTGTCGATTGCCACAAAACTCCCCAGTTCCAGCTATAATTCATAATAACTCCTGAGAAGAAACGGGAGAACATCCTCTGTTCCCCGGTTCTGCAATAATATTCTTGTTATAGAGGGGAATTACTCATCCCGATCATGTGGATTGGCAATTAGAGCTTTGAGCTGATCAGACATCGCAAAGTCTAGGTTAATATTTTTTGGTGGAATCGGTTGCTGGAACCATTTCTTATACATGTTATTGATTTCACCAGAAGCATAAGTAGCTTTAATGGCATCATCAACGACTTGTTTAAAGCCAGTGTCACCTTTACGGAGCATACAACCATAGATTTCATGGATTGGCGCAGTGCCGACGATTTCCCATTGATTTGGATCTTTGGCTTTAGATTTTTCACCTGCAAGCAAAATATCATCCATCATAAATGCGGCAGCACGGCCATTTTGTAGCATCAGGAATGACTCAGCATGGTCTTTGGCAGAAATGATTTCGCCAATACCGAGTTCTTGCTGATGTTGACGGATATAGCGTTCAGAGGTGGTTCCCGCCGTTGTGACCAGCTTCTTGCCTTTTAAATCTGAAAAATCTTTAACTCCAGAATTTTTGGCAGTCAACAGTCTTGAACCAACTTCAAAGAAACCTACCGAGAAATCAACCTGTTGCTGACGTTCTTTATTGTTGGTGGTCGAACCACATTCCAGATCGACCGTACCATTCGATACCAGTGGAATACGGTTCTGGCTGGTCACAAGGTTATAGCGGATTTTCAGGTCTGGCATGTTGAGCTTTTGCTTAACGGCCTCAACTACTTTTAGTTGCAGGTCATGCGCATAACCGACTGGCTGATTTGGATTGGAAGCAATGTAAGAAAAAGGAATCGAGGAATCACGATAACCAAGTACAATCGTACCAGAGCTTTTGATCTTGTTTAATGTGCCTGAAGATGAGGCACTACCATCAGCCGCTTTTTCACCAGCAGCAGGGGCCTTATTGTCACTACAGGCACTTAATCCCAACATCAGCGCGCTTGCACAAAGCAGGGAGGTCATGGTGCGTTTATGTTTCATATACAAAACTCCTTTTGTATCGTTATGATCGCATTCGTAATTGTTGCGGTTTAACCGTTCATTGTTATGAAAAATAATGTTTTCTTTCTAAACATAAAAAATACATTATTTTTCATCTTAATAAAATTTAATACGTTTGCTCAAGCGATATTCTTTACCGTTTTGTTAATGGTAACTGTTGATGAATTAAGCAATTTTTTAAAGGAAAAATCCGATTAAAAGTTGCAAAAAACATAAAGCATAATGTATGCCATGACTTTGACCCTTATTTTCCTGAGAGATTGAACAGAAGCAGTGATTTGAATGAATATCTCAATCAAGCTGGATCATTGTTAAAGTTGCTGCATAGCAGGGTAAGTACAGAATAAGATCAAGCAAACTGAAATGATATTGCTGAGTGCTCATAAAAAAAAGCGGCCTGATCAGCCGCTTTGAAATAGATTAAAACTTAAAACATGGATTCTTCTGAGTTCGCTGAAATTTTATGAATTGAAAGATCTGCACCGCGATATTCATCTTCCTGAGAAAGACGCAGCCCAAGTGTCGCTTTTAACAGGCCATAGACAAGGAAACCGCCAGCCAGTGCAACGATAATCCCCAAGCTGGTGCCAATAATTTGTGAAATAATGGAAACGCCACCGAGACCGCCCAGCGCTTGTTGCCCAAAGATTCCCGCAGCAATTCCACCAAAGGCACCACATACGCCGTGTAAAGGCCAGACACCCAGTACATCGTCTACTTTTAGTTTGTTTTGGGTATAGGTAAAAAGGTAAACAAATAGTGCGCCAGCGGTTCCGCCAATCAATAACGCACCAATAGGGTGCACAATGTCAGAGCCTGCACAAATTGCGACGAGGCCCGCCAATGGACCATTATGCAAGAAGCCTGGGTCATTTTTACCCATAAAGTTTGCTGCAAGCGTTCCACCTACCATTGCCATAAGTGAGTTAATCGCAACCAGACCTGAAATCGCCTCAACCCGTTGAGCGCTCATCACGTTAAAGCCAAACCAGCCCACAATCAAAATCCATGACCCTAAAGCAAGGAATGGAATTGATGAAGGCGGGTGTGCGCTGACACGACCATCATTTTTATAGCGACCATGACGCGCGCCCAGCAAAATCACAGCAGCTAAGGCAATCCAGCCACCCATGGCATGTACCACAACGGAACCAGCAAAATCATGGAAACTTGCACCAAATGAGTTCTCGAGCCACTTTTGCAAACCATAATTGCCATTCCATATCATTCCTTCAAAGAAAGGATAGATCAGTGCCACCAAAAGCAAGGTTGCGATGGCTTGCGAGCGCATCTTGGCACGTTCTGCAATTCCGCCTGAGATAATCGCAGGAATCGCAGCAGCAAAGGTCAGCAGGAAGAAACAGCGCATCAGGTTATAGCCATGATCCGAGGCTAACGTGCTGCCTGCGTGGAAGAAGTTTTGACCATAGGCAATCCAGTAGCCGACAAAGAAATAGGCAATCGCTGAAATGGCGAAATCGGTTAGGATTTTACTTAAGGCATTGACCTGGTTTTTATGGCGTACTGTGCCGAGTTCCAGAAACGCAAAGCCAGCATGCATTGCCAATACCAGTACTGCACCGAGCAGTAAGAAAAATAGATCTACGTTTTGCATAGTGGTGCTCAAAAAAAGTGCTAAATTCGATTCTGGCGCATATATTTGATTCATTTTTTGCACCAAAAAGGTTTTAGTAAATCTAAAAATTCAGGTTGTAGCGAAACAACCCAATTTGATGAAATAGATAATGCAAAAAGTGCACCAATTTAGAAATTAATTTGTAATTTTGGTGAATAGTGGTGCAATTTGCTTAAAAATAGCACAGTTTTTGGCGTGGATTGAAACCACCATCAGAATTTAGCTTAGCTTTGTTTTAAGACAATGCGTGTTAGAAGGCTCATTAAGACATCCGCAGATTTCATTCTGATCAAGGTGAATGAAACCTGCGGAAGAAAAAGACAGCGTGTTTACATGACTGGTGGGGTATAGGTTAAGGTTCTACCTAAAATCCATAATAAGAACAAAACCAAAGGAAGGTGAACAATCAGTTGCGTGACGGTAAAACCAATCACATCTTTGGCCTTGAGTTTTAAAATCCCTAGCATTGGCAACATAAAGAATGGATTGATCAGGTTGGGCAAAGCTTCCGCAGCATTATAGATCTGTACCGACCAACCTAAATGCACTTGTAGATCATTGGCCGCCTGCATCACATAAGGCGCTTCAATAATCCATTTACCACCGCCTGATGGGACAAAGAAACCCAGTACCGCAGAATAAATGCCCATCACAATGGCAAAAGTTTCTTTCGAGGCAATCGAGACAAAGAACTCTGCAATGTAGTGCGATAGTGATAGGTCTTCACCGTTCAAGGCTTGCGTCATAATAAAGGCGATACTGCCGTAGAGCGGGAACTGAATCAGAATCCCCGACACAGCAGGAACAGCCTGGCTGACAGCATTCAGGAAGTTACGTGGTGTGCGGTGTAAAGCAAGTCCCAGCATTAAAAATACAAAGTTATAGGTGTTGAGACTAGAAATGGCAATGATCGGATTGGTCTTGGAAAACTCGATAAACATCCAGATCAAGCCTAGCGCCACTACAATAATCGTTAATAACGGTGAGTTCTCTAGCCAGTCGCCTGGTCGAGTCGATTTAACTTCAGTTTTTTCTTCTTCATCAAAACTTAGCTCAAAATCCTGCATGGTTTTAACATTGTCACCTTTTGGTGCAGACCAATAAGCAATCGCAATCGAGACAATTACCAAGATCAAGGTCATCACCAAAGACTGCCACAGGAAAATTGTTTCAGTAAATGGAATCACACCTGTCAGGTTATAGATTGATTCGGGCAGGCTGGCTTTATTGGCCTGTAATTGAGCGGCAGATGAACTGATTCCCAATGCCCACGTTGCACCCATGCCAATAATCGCAGCAGCAGCGGCAGCGCGATAATCCATATTGAGTTCTTTGCGCTTTGCTAAAGCGATCACCAGTAAAGCGGTCAAAATGGTACTGACCGCCCAATTGACCAGTGAAATGAGCAGACTTGTGGTCGCAACCAACACAATGGCACTACGTCCTGAATGTGGAATACGTGCCATCATCTGAATCAGCTTTTTCACAGGTGCAGAAACAGAAACCACATAACCGACAATGATTAACATGGTCATTTGCAAGGTAAAAGGAATTAGACTCCAGAAGCCATTCCCAAATGAACTGGCAACATCCTGTACAGGAGCACCGATACAGATCGCAGCAAATGAAACAATAATGACGCCAAGTAAGGCAAAAATATAAGAGTCAGGAAACCATTTTTCTGACCAGTTACTAATACGTAACGCGAAACGTTCCAGTAGGGCAGGTTGTTTACTCATCTTAAGCATCCATCTTTGATGTTGTGTTATGAAATTCATTTGTCCTAAATGAATTTTTGCTGCCTAAAAACGGCTAAAAGTGATGCTCGGAAAAGCATCACTTCAATTAAAAATAAAAAGAGAGTGTGTGATTAGACTTTGGCTTCAATCAACAGCTCGACGCCCGTTGCATCCTGAATCTGTTGTTCAGTCACATCAGGTGCCAGTTCTACCAGTTTGATGCCTTCTGCAACAACATCCAGAACACCCAAGTCGGTAATAATACGATGTACCACTTTTTGGCCTGTTAATGGCAAGCTGCATTGTTTAACGATTTTGGCAGTCCCATCTTTGGCATTGTGTTCCATCAAGACCACCACGCGCTGTACGCCTGCGACCAGATCCATGGCACCGCCCATACCTTTTACTTTCTTGCCTGGAATCATCCAGTTAGCCAAGTTGCCCTGTTCAGAGACTTCCATTGCACCCAGAATTGCGATATTGACATGTCCACCACGAATCATGGCGAAGGATTCGCTGCTTGAGAAAAATGCAGCACCTGCACGAGCTGTAACGGTTTGTTTACCTGCATTAATTAAATCAGGATCAAGTTGCTGCTCTGTTGGAAATTCACCAATCCCAAGCAAACCGTTTTCTGATTGCAACCAGACATCAATATCCTCTGGAATGTAGTTGGCAACCAGTGTGGGAAGGCCAATGCCGAGATTGACGTAGAAACCATCTTGTAATTCTTGTGCGGCACGTTGTGCCATTTGTTCACGTGTCCATGCCATGATTATGCGTCCTGTGCTTTAAGCGTTTTTTGTTCGATCCGTTTTTCTGGTGTGGCATTTAGCACCACACGATTAACATAGATCCCTGCTAAATGGATTTCATCTGGATCAAGTTCGCCGATTTCAACAATCTGTTCAACTTCGGCAATAGTGATTTTGCCTGCCATTGCACATTCAGGATTGAAGTTTTGTGCGGTTTTACGGAACACCAGATTGCCGGCTTTATCTGCCTTATAGGCTTTAACCAGTGCCACATCTGCGGTCAGAGAAGGTTCCAGAATGTAGGTACGGCCATTAAAATCACGTTGTTCTTTGCCTTCAGCAACCAGTGTGCCTGCACCTGTTGCGGTATAAAAGGCTGGAATACCTGCGCCACCAGCACGTAATTTTTCGGCTAATGTCCCTTGTGGGGTGAGTTCAACTTCCAGTTCGCCGTTTAGATATTGGCGTTCGAATTCTTTATTTTCACCAACATAAGAAGAAATCATTTTTTTAATTTGTCGGGTCTTGAGCAATACGCCTAAGCCAAAATCATCAATGCCTGCATTATTGGAAATACAGGTGAGACCTGTCACGCCACTTTCTTTCAGGGCCTGAATCAAAGCCTCAGGAATACCGCATAAACCAAAACCGCCAACTGCAAAGGTCTGTTGATCTTTCACAACATCTTGTAATGCCAGTGCAGCCGTTGAATAAACTTTATTCATTTTTTTCACCTGTAAATTCCCTGGTTTTTATTAGTTTTAGCACTCGGGACTTATTTACAGAAGTTTAAATTTTTAAAGGATTAATGAGGGAAACTCATTAATACAAGCAAATTCATCTATTTCACTAACACTGCACTCTGACGGGACTTAGCCAAAATCATGCTGTAAGAGGATGTCGATAAACTCGGCTGAAATATTGGAAAGCTCAAAATCCTTTTTATACACAATGCCGATTGCCTGCGGCAATTTGCCATCCTCAATCTCAATCAAGACATTATGTTCCTTATCGATGAAGTTTTGAAAATGGCGCGGAATGGCACTAACCCCCATATCAAGTGCAACAAAGCTGGAGAGGGAACTAATCTGATGGCATTCGACTTTTAAATCCAAAGTCAGATGGTTTTTAAGACAGTTTTCTTCAATCAGGTGCCGCACAATCGAGGGGTGCTGTAAGGTCACGAAGGGATTGGCGCACAATTGCTTCCAACTGATTGAATCTGCACTTGCCAGTGGATGTGTTTTGGGAAGTAAGGCAAGAAAGTCTTCTTCAAATAATGGTTTAAATTCCAGTTGATCATTGCGTGGTGGTTCAAAGCAAATACCAATTTCAAAAATACCATCCTGTACATTTTCCAGTACTTTTTCATTGGGAATATCATGAATGGAAAAGCTGATATTGGAATGCTTGGCTAAAAAGCTATGGATCACCTGCGGCAAAATCGCATGCGTGACAAAGGGCATCGAAGCAATATTGAGTGTGCCGCGATTCAGTTTAAAACGTTGTTTAACGTCCTTTTCCATATCCTCCCAATTGGCCAATAATTTCTTGGCATAAGGAATCAGCGATTTGCCTTCCTGTGTCAGTTCAACGCGACGCGTATTGCGTTTAAACAGTTTGCCGCCCAGTTCTTCTTCCAGTGATTTGATACTCAAACTTAAAGCAGACTGGCTGAGATGCAATTCAGCAGAGGCATTTGCATAATTCAGAGTACGGGTCAAAGCCAGAAATGCCTTGAGTTGCTTTAAAGTCATGGTGGACGACCTATGAGAAAAGTTTTTGATTTATATGGTGTAATTTATAAAAAAAACCGCACCTTGTGACTGGCATTTTTGTTAATTTGGTATTGCACAGCAAGCTGTTTATTTTAAATAAGTCGTCATGAGATTATTGCTTAATTCTCTCTAAATATCGAAAAATGAATTTTAAAATAAAGAGCTAAATATACTTTGATAGGATTGATGAGTATTTTTGAATAGTTGATTTGTTTTATTAATCAATTAAATTTATTACAGTGTATTTTATTATATTGTTGATTTTTAATCATAATTTAAATTATTTATTTTGTTTTAATGATGTTGTTTTTTATGATTTTAATGCTATTTTAAAATACGTTTTTAGTGCGCGTCTTTGTTGTGATTTATGTGCTGCAGTAGGCAGTATTAAAATTTTTATGGTTAGGATAACCACCACAGTATAAAAAAAATATTTGGTTGACCCTGACATATATTCTTGAAAATGGAGTAAAAGAATATGTGGGACTTATTTGTCATTCTGCTGTCTTTAGGCTTGTTGATGTACACCGCCTATCGTGGCTTTTCCGTGATTTTGATGGCGCCGTTATGCGCATTGTTGGCGGTTTTTCTGATTAACCCTGCCAATGTGCTGCCGTTTTATTCAGGCGTTTTTATGCCGAAAATGGTCAATTTTATCAAAGACTATTTCTTGGTGTTCTTGCTGGGTGCGATCTTTGGCAAAGTGGTTGAAATGTCAGGGATTGCCGAGTCCATTGCTCGTACCATTGTGAACTGGATTGGTGCTAAAAAAGCGATTTTAACCGTGGTTTTACTCGGTGCAATTCTGACGTATAGCGGTGTTAGCCTATTTGTGGCGGTATTTGCGATCTATCCATTTGCCAATCAGTTGTTCCAACAGGCCAATATCCCAAAACGTTTAATTCCGGGCACGATTGCCTTAGGCGCATTTACATTCACCATGGATGCACTTCCGGGTACACCACAAATTCAGAACGTGATTCCAACCACATTTTTTGGCACCGATATTTATGCAGCGCCGTTTCTCGGTGTGATTGGAGCGATCTTCGTCTTGGGTATGGGGCTACTCTATCTGGAGTCACGTCGTAAAGCTGCGGCGCGTGCAGGCGAGGGTTATGCTGGATTTGCTGCTGAGGATAAAGTCACGCCAGCGGCTGCCGATGTTGAACCGTCAACGCCGACTCATGGTTCAGCATTACGTCAATGTATGGCCTTTGTTCCGTTGATTCTGGTTGCGGTCATGAACCGTTATCTGTCTACGGCAATTAAAGAATGGTATCCGAATGGTTTTGATTTTAATGCAATTGGTTTAGCGAATTACAGCGTGGATGTGGCAAAAACAGGCGCAATCTGGGCTGTCGGCTTGGCCTTGATCGTCGGGATTATTGCCGCGATCTTGTTTGATTATCAGCGCGTGGTGACCAACTTTAAAGAAGGTGTAAATGCCAGTATTGGTGGGTCATTGCTGGCAGTGATGAATACCGCTTCTGAATATGGTTTTGGAGCGATCATTGCGGCATTGCCGGGCTTTGCTTTGATCAGTCATGCACTTGGTACAACCTTTACTAATCCGTTGGTGAATGGTGCAGTGACGACGACGGTATTAGCAGGGATTACGGGTTCGGCTTCAGGCGGGATGAGTATTGCCTTGAGTGCGATGGCCGAAACTTATAACGCTGCCATTGTGGCTGCGGGCATTCCACCCGAAGTAATGCATCGCGTGGTAGCGATGGCGTCAGGGGGGATGGATACGCTTCCACATAATGGTGCCGTGATTACCTTACTTGCGGTGACGGGCTTAACCCATAAACAATCCTATAAAGATATTTTTGCAGTGACTGTGATTAAAACCTTAGCGGTATTTGTGGTGATTGCTGCGTTTACATGGTTCGGTATTGTCTAAGACGAATTTTAATTTGAGCTTGCCCATATTGCGAGCGATACAGATCATCAAGAACAGGAGTAGTACAGTGACTCAACAACTCGAAGCTAAAGTGGCATTTATTACCGGTTCAGCCAGCGGGATTGGTTTAGAAATTGCGAAAAAATTTGCTCAGGAAGGCGCGAAAGTAGTGATTTCTGATGTTAATGCCGAGAAATGTCAGCAAGCGGTTGAGCAGTTAAACCAGCAAGGTTTTGAAGCCTTATCTGCGCCATGTGATGTGACCGATGAACAGGCGTATAAAGCGGCAATTGATTTGACCTTGCAAAGCTTCGGTCGTCTGGATATCCTGATCAATAATGCGGGTTTTCAGCATGTTGCGGCAATTGAAGATTTCTCAACAGATATTTATCAGAAACTGGTACAGGTGATGCTGACAGGTTCATTTATCGGAATTAAACATGCATTTCCGATTATGAAAGCACAAAAATATGGTCGGATTATCAATATGTCTTCGATCAATGGCTTGATTGGTTTTGCAGGGAAGGCGGGGTATAATAGTGCCAAGCATGGAGTGATTGGTTTGACTAAAGTGGCAGCTTTGGAATGTGCACGTGACGGGATTACCGTAAATGCATTATGCCCAGGTTATGTCGATACACCGTTGGTACGTGGGCAAATTGCCGACTTGGCGAAAACCCGAAATGTGAGTCTGGAAAGTGCTCTGGAAGATGTAATTTTAGCGATGGTGCCACAGAAGCGTTTACTCAGCGTGGAGGAAATTGCTGATTATGCGATTTTCCTTGCCAGTAGCAAAGGCGCAGGAATCACAGGGCAGGCGGTGGTGATGGATGGTGGTTATACCGCGCAGTAATTTATTTATCTAATTGAATAAGCCGCTCCATTGGGCGGCTTTATTTTTTATAGAGCTGATTCTATTCGGGCGTGCTACTTTCACCGTCCGATTATTGCTACACTTTTTTATTTCAGGCGGAATTGTGATGTCTTTTGATCTTAAAGTCAGTTTAAAACAAAGGGCTGAACCTTCTGCACAGCAGAAAAAGCTGAATCGCCTGATTGATCAAATAGAACAGCAAAAAATCAGTCTTGCTACATGGCAAAATGCCCAAGCCGAGATTCAACAGCATACACGGCAAAAGCTGATGCCTGTGTATAGCGAGCTGCATGAAGTCTTGTTTCAGCAGTTGAATCAACTTTGGACGCTATTACAACAGCACGAGTTTTCTAAAGCCGATATGCAGCAACTCGATGAAAAAATTGCCCAGCTTGCTCAATACTTAAAACGTTCCAAGATGTTGAAGGATGAACAGTTAAAACTGGTCAAGCAGATTGATACTTTTTATCAGCAACATGCCCAGCAATCGCTTAAAAAGAATAAAAAAGTACAACCAATAAGATTTGAACAAGATGAAAATTTTGAGCAGGATACAGCATTAGAACAAGATGACTTTGAGCAATATGCGGCCGAGCAGCAGCAGGCACGTGAACAAGCCAAACAACTTCGCCAGCAGCAGAAACGTGAACAAGCTGAGCAGATGGCAGCGCAATCACTTAAAACGGTGTATTTAAAAATTGCTGCCATGATTCATCCTGACCGTGAGCAAAATGAGACCAAGAAAGAAGAAAAAACTGAGTTAGTCCAGCAAGCGAGTCAGGCATATGAGCAGCAGGATTTGTTTTATTTACTGAAGCTTCAATTACAGCTTGAACAGAATAAAGGTGTAGGCGCTAAAGAGTTATCAGCGGAGCAAGTGAAGTTTTATAAACTGGCTTTGGATGCACAGAGTCAACAGTTGGAAAGTCAAATTGAAGAGATTTTAGATTCTTTTCAGTTGGCGAAGAAAGTCAAAGCCGAGCATCTGCATATCAGTGATGTGTATAAAGCGATAGATGCAGATTGTGCTGAGTTAAAGCAGCAGTTGAAATGGGAAAAGGAACGTTTAAAGCATATGAAGAAGGTGAGTGGAGTGGAGATGTTATTGGGGCATGGGGTGCTTTAATGCTTTTCTCCCTCTCCCTATGGGAGAGGGGTGGGGTGAGGATAAACTAAAAGACATTACCTACAATTTTCGATAAATCGACATCACGAGTAATATACCATTTCCAAAATGCTGAAAAAGGAAATTCAGGATCACACATAACCTTTAACTTATCTATTCTCATATTTCTTTCTGAAGCAGTTAATATTAGTGTGTCATCTAAAAGCTCATCTTTGATAATCAATAACTTAGTTTGATATCTCTGTATCTGTTGTATTAATGTGTGCCTACTAATACCCTTTAAAGCCGTATTCGTATCATTAAAACATAGATCAAGAAGTTTAATTGTAGATTCAATTTCATGATTACTACCTAAATTTCCAATCTTTACGATTACTTTATGCTCATCGTTATTGACAATCGGGCAGTGCAACTCTATAGCTTGAGCAACATCCAAAGTTTGGCAACAATCTAAAATATTCTTATGTATATTGGCTTTAATACCATTACATCGAACACATGCGTAAAAAAGATTAGCCCAATCATATTTTTTACTAAGGTCACCTTCGTGTGGATCACGGTGCTCAATATTAACGTCAGGAAATCCTTTTCTTTCACATAAATAACATTTAGCAAAGAATATATCTTGAAGTACTTCAACAACATCAGCAGCGCGGTAGTCTTTAGTAGACTTTGTTAAGCTTTTAGGGAAATTATCGGGTCTTTTAATTAAAAACATGAATCATTTTCCCTCATGTTTTAATTTGGCAAACTTATTTTTAGCAATCATATACTGGAGTTGTAGTTCCACTGATAGCTTTTCGAAATCTTTATTAATTTTATTTAATAATTCTTGAATTACATTTAGATCTTGAGTTAAGTTTTCTGATTCAATAAATTGTAAAAGCTGATCTGATAGTACTTTTATATTTTTATTTTCTTCCTTTACATGAAAGAGTTCTTTTATTATAGATTCATGAGAATAAAGACTTAGATCTTCTTCAAAAAAATCACCACTAGAAATATCATAAACTACAGTATCATTATTTGTTGAAGTAATCACAAACGGGGAATGTGTACTTACAATAAATTGAACTTCAGGAAATGATTTCGTAAGAAATGGTAAGATTTTCTTTTGAAGTGAAATATGTAAATGAGCATCAATTTCGTCAATTAGAACTACACCGTTTAGTTCATTAGGCAGAATATTTAAAAGTCTAGACCTCATTAATAAATCACTGTAAATATCAAATATTGCTGTGAATCCAGATGATAAGGATTGGAAAGTAAATTCGCGATGAGATTGTTTAAGGCTAAATTTTCTTTCTTTGTATTCGAATTTTAATTCGGTTGATTCATCTTCAAATAAAAACTTAAGATCTTTATCAAATTTTTCAAACCAAGAATTAATCTGGTCAGCATATTTTTGATTATTTTCCTCTGATAGAGCTAATGACTTCTCAATTCTGATATTCAATAAATATTGTTCTAAATGTTGTCCTAGTTTTGATGAGTATTCAAATTTTGCTGAATTAATATGTTCATCTAAGCTAATAGTATTAGTTGAAGAAACAATTTTTGATTGTCTTTGAGCTGGGAAAAAGTTAAAAGTTACTTTTGTTGCTTGAATATTATTTTGTAAATCTCCAATACCGGAGACACTTAGTTTCATTGTATCGGAATCTTGATTAGAGGTGATTACTGCTAATAAATGCTCTATCTCATTAAAAATATGATTCTTATGGTGAAACTCATTTGTGTTATCAGGAAGTCCAGAGCTTTTTTCTAATAATTCATCCTTTAATGAGTTTGAATTAAGAATAAATTTTCTATTTAAGTCGAGATCGTAGCAATTACTATCACCTAAAAAATTGGTTAAATTATTTAATTTTTTTTCATAATTTTGGTTGAAGCTATAGGTCACTATAATACTTTTGAGATATTCAATGATTTGTTTTTTTTCTGTTTGGTAGTTAATGGCTAGGTGAGGAATTTCACTTATAAGTTTATGCGTAACTGTTTGGTTTAAAATATTTAAGAATCTTGTTTTCCCTATACCATTTTTCCCTGTTAATATGAGGTTTCGCCCTTTTAAATCTATATTAATAGGATGTTGTATAAAGTCTAGCTCGGCACTAATTTTTTGAATATATTTCATATTTTAAATAATAAAGGGCTAAATAATCAGCCCTTTATATTACATATTAATTTTAAGATTACAATACTTTACAGAGCAGCAATTTGCTCCATACTTTGCTTAATTTTCGCTAACTGATCAGCAAACTCAGCCAATTTCACTTTTTCACCTTCAACAACTGCTGCTGGTGCTTTCGCTACGAAACCTTCATTCGAAAGTTTATTAGCAATTTGATCATGTTGCTTTTGAACTTTATCCAAGTCCTTCTGCAAACGACCCAATTCAGCTTTCGGATCAATCAAGCCTTTCATTGGTACAAATACAGACGCATGGCCTACAACACTTGAAGAAGAAAGCGGTGGTTCTTCGCCTTGTGCCAAGAAAGTAATACTTTCAACTTTTGCCAATGCTTTAAACAATGCTTCGATACGCGTGATTTGCTCACGTTCAGCATCAGAAGTGTTTTGCAGCAATACTGGCAATAAACGTGCATTACCTAATCCCATTTCACCACGGATATTACGTACCGCACCAATCAAACCTTGTAACCACTGCATATCTGCTTCAGCTTGATCATTCACTTTCGCTTGATCAGGAACAGGGTATTGCGCAGTCATAATCGTTGCACCGCCTTTGCCCAACATCGGCGCAAGCGTTTGCCAGATTTCTTCCGTCAAATACGGCATCAAAGGATGTGCCAAACGTAAAGAGGCTTCCATCACCGCAAGTAATACACGGCGAACTTCGGCTTTACGCTCTTCTGATACATTGGCATCGTTCAGAACTGGTTTAGTTAACTCAACGTACCAGTCACAGTATTCATTCCAGATAAAGTCATAGATCGCTTGCGCAGCAAGGTCTAAACGATAAGTGGCGAATGCTTGATGTACCGCAGCTTCTGCTTTTTGTAGACGGCTCATGATCCATTGTTCAGGCAGTTCCCAAAGATCAGGACGTGCTTCTTGACCAACGGTTTGACCTTCAACATTCATCAACACGAAACGGGTCGCGTTCCAGATCTTGTTACAGAAGTTACGGTAACCTTCAACACGCTTCATGTCGAACTTGATGTCACGACCTGTGTTAGCAAGCGCACAGAAGGTGAAACGAACTGCATCTGTACCGTAAGCCTGAATACCTTCTGGGAATTCTTTACGCGTTGACTTCTCAATCTTCGCTGCTTGTTTCGGGTTCATCAAGCCTGTAGTACGTTTTGCAACAAGGCTTTCAAGATCGATACCGTCAATCAGGTCGAGTGGGTCAAGCACATTACCTTTAGACTTAGACATCTTCTGACCTTCACCATCACGTACCAAGCCGTGAACGTAAACAGTCTTGAATGGAATCTGTGATGAACCATCTTCATTTTTCATGAAGTGCAGGGTCATCATGATCATACGCGCAACCCAGAAGAAGATGATGTCAAAACCCGTCACCAAAACATCAGTCGGGTGGAAGGTTTTGAGGAAATCATTGGCAGCATCTTTCTCTGCATCACCCGTCCAACCTAAGGTTGAGAATGTCCAGAGCGCAGATGAGAACCATGTATCCAATACATCTTCATCCTGGTTTAGAGCAGTATTTGCTGGGATGTTATTTTTGGCACGAACTTCAGCTTCGTCACGACCTACATATACATTGCCTTCAGCATCGTACCAAGCTGGAATACGGTGACCCCACCACAACTGACGTGAAATACACCAGTCCTGAATGTTGTTCATCCATGCCATGTACATGTTGCTGTACTGCTCTGGAACGAACTTGATGCGCCCATCTTTTACGGCTTCGATTGCAGGCTCTGCCAATGGCGCAATTTTCACATACCATTGGTCAGTTAATAATGGCTCAATGATTACACCAGAACGGTCACCGCGAGGTGGTTTCAAGGTATAAGGCTGGATCTGATCTAACCAACCTTCAGCTTCTGCTTGTTCAACCAGTTTCTTACGCGCTTCAAAACGTTCTAAGCCGATATAGTCTGCTGGTGCAGCAATCGTTTTAGAAATCTGTTCGCCTGCTTTGGCAATGTATTCAAACTCAGCCAAAACTTCTGCATTTTTATTGAAGATATTGATGATTGGCAATTCACAACGCTTACCCACTTCATAGTCATTGAAGTCGTGTGCAGGCGTGATTTTTACGCAGCCAGTACCAAATTCTTTATCAACATATTCATCTTTAACGATTGGAACGGCACGGCCTGTAATTGGCAGGATAATGTTTTGACCAACAAGATGTGAATAACGTTCATCATCCAGTGCAACCGCAACGGCAGTATCACCCAATAATGTTTCAGGACGTGTGGTTGCCACAACGATGTGATCTTTACCATCGTGGGTACGGAGTGATTTGTCTTCAAAGAAATATTTGAAGTGCCACAACGAACCTGCTTCTTCTTTATCAGACTCAACTTCGAGGTCAGACAGCGCAGTTTGTAGTTTCGGATCCCAGTTAACCAGACGTTTACCACGGTAAATTAAGCCATCTTCATGCAGTTTTACGAAAACTTCTTTTACCGCATTCGATAAACCTTCGTCCATCGTGAAACGTTCGCGTGACCAGTCTACAGATGAGCCTAGACGACGAATCTGACGCGTAATCGTACCGCCTGATTGTTCTTTCCATTCCCAGATTTTTTCGATGAACTTTTCACGGCCCAAGTCATGACGGCTGATGTTTTGCGCGCCCAACTGACGTTCTACCACCATCTGCGTTGCAATACCTGCGTGGTCAGTACCAGGTTGCCATAGGGTATTTTTACCCATCATACGGTTGTAGCGGGTGAGGGCATCCATAATGGCATTGTTAAAGCCATGACCCATGTGCAAGCTACCCGTGACGTTCGGCGGTGGAATCATGATACAGAATGATTCACCTTGACCTGATGGCTTAAAGTAACCTTGTTGTTCCCAGATTTGATACCACTTCTTTTCGATCTCGGTTGGATCGTAAGTGGTTGCAATATTTTGAGCAGATTGAGCGTCAGTCATAGTACAGAAGATTAAAATTGAATAAAAAATTGCATCTATTGTAGCAAAAAATCCTCGCTTCTGTAGGTCTTTCAACATGCCATCGCTGATTCAGTAAAGCCGCTCAAATAATGTATCAATTACGGTTTATTCCAGTTGTTATTTGAGGAGGAATTCGGCTTTTTTACGGATGATGCCCCTAATTGATGCAAGATGGGCTGAATCCTGATAAGGCACTTATAAGCTTTGATTTTTTCTTATAAAACCGATGAAAGGCGTTGGATTTTTAAACAAATAAGATTAGATTTATGTGTAATGCATCACATAACTAAAAGATATTGCTGCATAAAACAACAATATAAAAATGCGAAAACTAAAAAGGGATGATGGTCATGAGTTATTCAATTCTATTGAAGATTAATGAAGTTACGCATGGACAGTTTGAAACGATTCGCCAGCAACTGAATGCGGGGACAACGGAAAGTCAGGCACGAATGCTGGGTGAAGTCCTGTCTGAAATTGCCTGTGATATTGTTGAGCAAGTTTTTTCAGTCTTACTCATCCAGAATCGCCAGCCGACCCAGATCACGCAAAAATATACGGCTGAATCTGAAAAAGTCATCCAGCAGATCATTGGTGCTGTACGTAAATATATGCCTTGGTCGATTGCTTTATTTGGTAATGAACGCTTATGTCCCTTTGCTAATTATTTTTCCAATATGATCAAGTATCACGACGAGCAGGTTTATGTGTCTTATCCGATCGATCGGCATTTGGTACAACAGGCACATGCTTTGGTCACAAAACTCAAGAATAATGAAATTAGTGACATGGTGGATGTCTTCCAGACCCTGATCCAGATTGTCGATTTAGGCGTAACCAATCTGATCCGCGAACCGAAAAAATGCCTCAACTTTAATATGGTGGTGGATAAAACCCTGAATGGCGTGATTAATATGACCGCCCATCTCAGTTATAAACGTCTGGAAAAAATGAGCAATCAGGTTGATAGTAATGCTGCAACTGATTGTGTGAACCATTTTTTAGCATTTATGCATGTTGATACAGAATAGAGTGTGATAAATTCGGCGGGTACAACGCCAAAAATGATAGAAAAATAGATTTGATAAAAGGGCTTGTTTAACAAGCTCTTTTTTATGGAATCTAACAATTAGGGTTATTAGAATGAACACCGCCGTTTTTTTAAATATTCATGCGGACACTTACGCAAGGTTTGCGCATATTCGAACGCAATTATTACAAGGAAATAAAGAAAGTCAGGCTAGCGCTTTAGGGAGTGTCTTATCCGAAATGGCTTGTGAAGTCGTTGAACAGGTTTTTATCGTTCTATTACAAGAAAATAAACAATATTCGCAAACAGGTGAATCCGAAAAAGTGATTCAGCAAATTCTGGAAGCGATTCGTAAATATATGCCGTGGTCGATTTCATTTTTTGGCAATGATCGTTTAATTCCTCTGGTTGAATATCTTTCAAAAACTTTACAGATCGAAGATGAGACCATTTATATGACTTATCCTGTCAAGCAACCGTTGGCAGAGCAGGTCAAGGCATCTAGCCAGAAACTGGCAAGTGGCGATCACAATGAAATTTCAAATTCGCTTAAATTACTCACCGAAGTAATTGATACGGGTGTGGATCACTTGATTCGTGAACCGAAAAAATGTTTAAAGTTCAATTTTGTGGTCGATAAAACCTTAAATGGCGTGATCAATATGACCACGCATCTGGGATATAAACGTTTGGAAAAATTAAGTACCCAGATTGATCAGCAACTGGCTGCAACGTATGTGGATTACTTCCTCAAATTTATGCGCCATTCAGCATAGGCAGGATATAAAAATGGCAAAACTGAAAAGTCTTGAAAATAAAGTGGTCTGGATTACGGGTGCTTCTTCGGGTTTAGGCAAAGCACTGGCACGTGAATGTGCATTACAAGGTGCACAGGTGGTTTTGACTTCACGCCGTTACGATGAGCTGGAAGCGGTACGCGTGGGCTTACTCAAGCCAGAACAGCATCTTTCAATTGCTGCTGATATTACCGATGAAGCTCAGGTACGCCATGCGCATGAACAGGTTCTGGCAAGTAAAGGGCGGATTGACTGGCTGATCAATAATGCAGGATTGAGTCAACGCGCCTTGATTCAGGACACGACTATGCATACTGAACGCGCCATTATGGAAGTTGATTACTTTTCGCAAGTGTTCTTTACCAAGACGGTATTGCCGACTTTTCTGAAACAAAAATCAGGCCGTGTGGTGTTTGTATCCAGTGTTGCAGGCTTACTCGGTACTCAATATCGCGCGACCTATTCAGCAGCCAAAGCAGCTATTCACATGTGGGCGAATAGCTTACGTGCTGAAGTATCGAATGATGGTGTGGAAGTTTCAGTAGTCTTTCCGGGTTTTGTGAAAACCAACGTCTCATTCAATGCATTAAATGGCGAAGGTAAGCCGCAAGGCCATCAAGACGAAGCAATTGAAAATGGTTTAGATGCCGATGTATTTGCCGAGCGTGTGGTGGAGTCATTGATGGCAGGGGATCAGTACATCGTGGTTGGTGGAAAAAAAGAACAACTGGGCGTGCTGGTTTCTCGTTTATCGCCAAGTTTGCTCTATAAAATGATTCGTAAAATGAAAGTGAAATGAGTGTGAAAATGGCTACTTTAAAAGGGAACTGCAATGCAGGATAGCCAAAATTTGTCCGATTCAGTATCTGGTTCTCGAGTATCCATTGCCTCTAGTGTTGGCTATGTGGTACTTGCGTTACCAGCCAGCATTGTTATGGGTGGAGGATTGAGCTGGTTATTCACGTTTAATATGGCGGATTTTGAAGGGGGGAGTGGCTATGCCGCAATCTTCATTTTTATGTTAACTGCACCGATCAGTTTTTTAGCTAGTTTGGTTGCCTTGCCAATTATGATTAAAAAGAAACCAAAAATTTTGCCTCATGTGATGTGGGTGTTTGCCAGCTTAACTTTATTGTTGCTTTTATATGTCGCAAGTATTATGTAGTTGCCTGAAATAATGAAGAACTGGGTCTGACTGATAGACGCGAAAGGTAGAGTGAAATGACAGAAGATCGCCGTAAAAAAGCTGTTTTTAACTGGAGCGGTGGTAAAGACTCTTCTTTGGCCTTGTATAAGGTCTTACAGCAAAATGAGTTTGAGGTCATCGCCTTATTGACCACCGTGAATGAAGAAACCGAGTTATCTTCGATGCATGCGATTCCACATCAGCTGCTAGAAAAGCAGGCTGAAAGTATTGGTATTCCGCTCTATCCTGTGTTTTTACCAAAGAACCTTCCTGTATATGAACAACGCATGCTGGATGCTGCCAATCACTTTAAAGGACAAGGAGTTGAACATTTTATCTTTGGCGATATTTACTTAAGCGATGTACGGCAATATCGTGAAGATCGTTTGCATCCTTTAGGTATTGAAGTGGTTGAGCCGATATGGAATCTTAATTCGGCTGAGGTGATGCAGGATTTTTTAGATTCAGGGATTAAAACCAAAATCATTGTGACGGATGCCAGCAAACTTGATGAATCCTTTATCGGGCAGGATATTGATGCAGCTTTGATTGAGCGTATGCCAGTGGGCGTGGATGTCTGTGGTGAAAATGGCGAATATCATAGCTTTGCTTATGCGGGCGGTTTATTCAAACATCCTGTTGAATTTGAAATTGCTGAAACGCGTCAGATGTCGTATGAATTTAAGCTAGAAAATGGCGAAGAAAAAACTTATCACTATTGGCAAGCAATTTTTGCAGAGTAGAGCAAAAAATCCTGTGCATGACACAGGATTTTTTAAAATTATTAAATTATTTCTTTATTTTTTATTGGTAAAAGCTGTTTGATCAAAGTCATAGATGTTATGCACAATCGGTAGGTTGATCTTTACTCAAACATAACGACATCGTACAGAGCTTAAGAATAAGCTTTAACCGCTGCCGGAACGAAAACGAAAAAAAGCTTGCCTCTCTTTAACCGTGAAGGCATGGAGACTGTACATGGAACGACAACTTTCACTTTTGGCCAAGGAGCGGACGATTGCCCACGCGGGCTATAATCGTTGGCTTCTTCCTCCTGCCGCACTGGCAATTCATCTCAGTATTGGTATGGCATATGGTTTTTCCGTATTCTGGTTACCCTTGTCCAAAGCTCTGGGAATAGATGCGCCGATTGAATGTAAAAATATAGGTTTGCTTGAACAACTGTTCACCACGACCTGTGATTGGAGCGTGTCTACGCTAAGCATCATGTACACCTTATTTTTTGTATTTTTAGGTTCATCCGCATTTTTGTTTGGTGGCTGGCTTGAACATGCAGGACCGCGTAAGGCGGGTGTGGTTGCAGCATTTTGTTGGGCGGGTGGCTTGATCTTGGCTGCGCTAGGTGTATATACGCATCAGTTGTGGCTATTGTGGCTGGGCGGTGGAATAGGAGGGATCGGGCTTGGGCTGGGTTATATTTCACCTGTATCTACCCTGATTAAGTGGTTTCCAGATCGTCGAGGTTTAGCAACAGGTCTTGCCATTATGGGATTTGGTGGCGGTGCCATGATTGGTGCGCCGCTCGCGGATCAGTTGATGAAGTCCTTCGCGACCGATATTTCTGTGGGGGTATGGCAAACCTTTCTGGTATTGGCTGCTGTTTATTTTGTTTTTATGATGGGAGGCGCATTCGGTTATCGGATTCCGCCTTCAAACTGGAAACCGAGTGGTTGGCAGCCAGCAGCAACCCAAGCGAATGCTCTGGTCACCAGTCGTCATGTACATTTAAATAAGGCATGGAAAACCAAGCAGTTTTGGCTGATTTGGGGCGTCCTATGCTTAAATGTTTCGGCGGGTATTGGTATTTTAGCGATGGCTTCTCCGTTGTTGCAGGAAGTATTTGGTGGACGTCTGATCGGTTTAGAGATCGGTATCAATGAATTAAATACAGAACAAAAAATGCAGATTGCGACCTTTGCCGCGGGTTTCACTGGTTTACTGTCATTGTTTAATATTGGTGGGCGTTTCTTCTGGGCATCTGCATCGGATTTTATTGGTCGTAAAAATACCTATTTCATTTTTCTAGCCTTAGGTTTCTTATTATATGTTTCGATTCCACAACTGGCTCATGCGGAAAATCTACCTTTATTTGTTTTAGCTTTCTGCGTCATTCTGTCAATGTATGGCGGAGGATTTGCCACAGTTCCTGCTTATCTGGCGGATATTTTTGGTACACAAATGGTCGGGGCAATTCATGGACGTTTGCTGACTGCATGGTCTGTGGCTGGTGTATTGGGAACCTTACTGATTACCAATATTCGAGATTATCAACTGGCGCATGGTGTGGCTCAAGCGCAATCTTATGATACGACGATGTATATTTTGGCGGCTATGCTAGCCATTGGATTTGTACTTAATTTAATGGTCAAACCCGTTGATGAAGATAAATACATGACAGAGGCTGAATTGGCTGCTGAAAAGGCTTTGGCACATGAGAAATTACCGCAAGATTTAAGCCTGAATCATGCTGTAGCGCATGCACCTTCCAAGACAATTACTGTGGTACTGGCTTGGCTGGTTGTTGGTCTACCTTTGCTGGCAGGCATCTGGTTTACCTTACAAAAGGCGATCGTTTTATTTCATTAACCTGAAAATTGAAATGATAAAAAATGCCTCATGAGTCGAGGCATTTTTTTTATTGCGTTGGTTGATGTCTAATGCCGTTTGAGGATGACCTACAGGAATGGTTTATTTTATGATGGCTGTACCATAAGCAAACACTTCAACCATGCCACCTTGCATTCCCAGTTCCGTAGTACTGAGACGAATCCCCATAATCTGTGTAGCGCCCATGGCATGTGCTTCTTGCTTGAGCCGGATTACCGCTTCACGGCGTGCGCGCTCAACGACGCTTTCATAGCTGACCAGACGACCCCCAAAGAAGTTTCGAATGGATGCCAGTACATATTTAAAATAATCGTGAGAGATCACCACATTACTGCTGATCAATTGCCCAGGTGCTGTGGTTTGTACAAAGCGATTGGTATCAATCCGAATATGGGCGAACTGTCGTTCTTTCTCATCCAGTTCACGTAAGTGTTTTTGCTCGATATGGCGACCAAAGCCCCAACCCACAGCAAAGAGAATCAGAAAAAGAACAATCTGAAAAATTAATCCTTCCATACGATTGCCTATGCACCGAATGGATCTGGGAGTTTAGGTGCAACAGACTGAACCACGACCGCTGTTCCATAAACAAATAACTCAGATGCACCTTGAGCAATATTCGATGTTGAGAAACGAATTCCGACAATGGCATTGGCACCTAAAGCTTGTGCCTTATCAATCATACGTTGGGTCGCTTCTTGGCGTGATTCTTCTAGTAGCTCGGTATAGCCTGTCAGTTCACCACCTACGATATTTTTTAAACCTGCCATCAGATCACGTCCGACATGCTTACTGCGGACGGTGCTGCCATAAACCACATCAAGTTGACGTAAAATTTCATGGCCGGGTACAGATTCTAAACTGCTCAGTAACATAGTATTTTTCTAAATCATCAATATTTCAGTCTTTGAAGATAAGAAATATTCGCAATTGTTGCAATAAAAAAGCTCACCGAAGTGAGCTTTTTTGTCTGCAAAATCAAATTATTTTGCGTAGTGCTGTTCTGAGCTTGAAGGTTGGTGCGTTACAGTCTCGCTGGTCGATGCTTTTAAGCCACCACCAAGCGTTTTGTAAAGTTCAACCTGATTGTTCAGGTCAGCTTGTTGTAATAACAACAAACCTTGTTCCGCTGAGTATGCAGAACGCTGAGCATCTAACACAGTCAGGTAACTATCAATACCAGCACGGAAGCGGGCATTTGAAAGTTTATAGGTCGTATTGGTCGCATCAACCAAACGGCGTTGAGCGGTTAAACGATCACCAATGTTAGCACGTGTTGCCAATGCATCATTCACTTCACGGAAAGCTGACTGTACTGACTTTTCATAGTTCGACAGTGCAATTTTCTGATCTGTTTCAGAGATTTTGATATTGGCCTTACGTGTACCCCAGTCGAAGATCGGGATATTCAGACTTGGGCCAATTGACCAGAGACCATTGGCTGATTTGAATAAATCACTCAAGTCAGTCGATGCATAACCCGCAGAACCAGTGAGGCTAATGGTTGGGAACAGTTGCGCTTTCGCAGCACCAATATTCGCACCCGCAGCACTTAACTGGTATTCAGATGCTTTGACATCTGGACGGTTGTTCAGTAAGTCACTTGGTAAACCAGCACTTAACACACCTTGTTTGGTGATACGTGCAACTTGCTGTTGCGGTAACAGATTCTGAGGAACCTGCTGGCCCACCAGTAAGTTTAACAAGTTTTGTGCCTGAGCAATCTGGGTTTTGTAGTTGGCAACATCATTACGTGCTGTTTCAACTGAAATCTGTGCCTGACGCACAGGAATTTCACTATCAATACCGACATCAAAACGTTTTTTGTTCAGGTTAAACGAATCTTGTTGTGCTTTTAGCGTCTGATCCGCAAGTTTAAGTTGTGCACTTGCAAATGAGTAAGTTAACCAAGCCTGAGTGACTTGACCAATTAAGCTGATTTGCGTTGCATCACGTGAACTTTGTGTCGCGAGATAGCTATCTAGTGCTGCATCTTTCAGGCTGCGTACACGACCCCAGAAGTCTAGCTCATAAGAAGTCAGACCTAAGCCAACCTGATAGGTTGAATACGGGTTGTTTGGATCACGGGTAGGGGTGACCTGACGAACGGCACTACCACTTGCCCCAATAGTTGGCAACTGGTTGTTTTCCGAGATCTGGTATTGCTGCTGAGCTTTTTGGATATTCAACGTAGCAGTACGTAAATCACGGTTATTGGCAAGCGCCATATCAATCACTTGAAGTAAGCGCTGGTCAGCAAAGAAATCTTTGTAACCTTGTTCAGCGATTGATTTTCCAGAAGCATTGCCATAAGAGGCGAAGCTTTCAGGAACATCTGAGCTTACAACAGGCTCTGGCCCGCGCATGCTTTGGCAGGCAGCCAAAGAAAGCGCGAGTGCAGAGATTGCAATGCCACGACTGGAAATAGACCATACAGTTTGCATCACGATCAATGCTCCTGAGTATTTAAAGTTTTAGGTTTGTACTTAAAGATACTACGAATCCACACGAAGAATACAGGGATGAAGAAGATACCTAAAAGTGTTGAAGAAATTACGCCACCCAGTACACCATAACCAACCGAGTGTTGGCTACCAGCACCCGCACCGCTTGCAAGGGCTAATGGCAATACACCAAAACCAAAAGCAAGGGTCGTCATGATGATTGGACGTAAACGCATTTTCGCCGCATGTAAGGTTGCTTCAAACAGGTCTTCACCTTGTTCTTGCAATTCTTTGGCGAATTCTACGATCAGAATGGCGTTCTTCGCTGAAAGACCAATTACCGCAACAATCGCAACCTGGAAGTAGATGTTAAAGGATAAGTTTGGATCTCCTTTAATAATCATACCTAACCAAGTCAATGTAAATGCACCGACAATACCTAATGGTACAACCAGTAACACAGACACAGGTACTGACCAGCTTTCATATAATGCAGCAAGACACAAGAATACGATCAATAATGAAAGAACCAATAATGGCGCTGTCTGGCTACCAGAATCACGTTCTTCTAAAGATAAACCACTCCATTCATAGTCGAAACCTGTTAAGCCCATTGACGGTAACTTACCAATAATTTCTTCCATGGCGATCATTGCATCACCAGAGCTGACGCCCGGCGCAGGTGTACCTTGGATATTCACAGATGATACGCCGTTATAACGCTCTAGACGAGGAGAACCATAAGTCCATTCACCCTTGGCAAAACCAGAGAATGGAACCATTTCACCTTTGTTATTACGTACATACCACTTGTTTAAATCTTCAGGCATCATGCGAGTATTCGCTTCACCCTGAACATAAACTTTCTTCACACGACCACGGTCAACGAAGTCATTGATATATGAACCACCCCAAGCCATGCTCATGGTCGTGTTAATATCTGCAAGGCTGATACCCATTGCACCAGCTTGTGCTTGATCAATCGTGATTTGGTACTGTGGTGTATCTTCTTGACCATTTGGACGCACACCTGCAAGACGTTTGTCTTGTGATGCCATACCTAATACTGCATTACGTGCAGCAATCAGTTTCTCATGACCTTGACCGCTTACATCTTTCAACTGGATATCGAAACCAGACGCGACACCTAATTCAGGCATTGCAGGTAACTGTAATGGCATGATGTACGATGCATCTTTCACAATCATGTTCAATGCCATACCACGTTGAATAATGGCACCGATCTGTGATTCAGGCGAGGTACGCTCGCTCCAGTCCTTTAACTTAATAAAGGCAAGACCCGCGTTTTGACCGACCCCTGTGAATGAGAAACCAGCAACTGTAAAGATCGAATCTACATTTTCTTTTTCTTTATTCAGGAAGTAGCCCGTCATGGTGTCAATGACTTTATCGGTACGTTCCAAGCTTGCGCTCGGTGGTAACTGAACTAAGGTCATGACCACACCTTGGTCTTCTTCTGGCAAGAATGAAGATGGCAACATTTTGTAGATGCCGACCAAAGCTGCGATTACTGCAATATAAAGTACCCCAGAGAATAACTTGTGATGTGTCATGCGATTGACACCACCTTGATATTTCTCTGCAACTTTTTCGAAGCTACGGTTAAACCAGCGGAAGAAACGCGCAAAAATATTATTGCTTTCTTCTTTGTTTGGATCATGTTGCTTTAACAGGGTTGCACACAGGGCAGGGGTAAAGGTCAATGCCACGATCAAAGAAAGGATCATCGCCGTAACCAACGTGATAGAGAACTGACGGTAAATTACCCCAGTCGTACCACTAAAGAATGCCATTGGTACGAATACCGCCGTTAACACACTGGTAATACCCACCAGAGCACCAGAAATCTGACTCATTGACTTTTCAGTCGCAGGTACAGGTTCCAGATGTTCTTCCTGCATGACCCGTTCAACGTTCTCGACCACAACAATGGCATCATCCACCAGAAGACCGATGGCAAGTACCATGGCAAACATGGTTAAGGTGTTAATCGAGAAACCGAAGATATTAATGACCGCAAATGTACCGAGTACAACTACAGGTACAGCCAGTGTTGGAATAATCGTTGCGCGCCAGTTCTGCAAGAACAGGAACATGACGATGAATACCAGAACAATTGCTTCGATTAAGGTATGAACAACACTCTCAATTGACAGACGAATAAATGGTGTCGTGTCATAAGCAAGCTTGTCTTTTAGACCAGCTGGATAGTTATGACGTAACTCAGATAAACGTTTTTCAACAGCTGCTGCGGTATCAAGTGCGTTGGCACCTGTTGCAAGTTTGATTGCAACACCACCCGCAGGGCTACCGTTGAACTTCGAATCAAACTGATAGTTATCTGAACCAAGTTCTACACGCGCAACATCACCTAAACGAACCTGTGCACCATCTGATGCATTTTTCAGGAAGATGTTTTTGAATTGCTCAGGTGTTTGCAACATGCTTTGTGCATTCACAGTCGCATTCAGGACTTGACCAGCTGTTGATGGCGCACCACCGAGCTGACCGACTGCAACTTGTGAGTTTTGTGCACGAATTGCGGTTGCAACATCAGTTGGTGTCAGGTTGAAGCTCGTTAGTTTGGCTGGATCTAACCAGATACGCATCGCATATGAGCCACCAAAAACTTGAAGTTCACCCACACCTGCAACACGGCTAAGCGGTTCAGAAATGTTTGAGTTTACATAGTCTTTAATGTCAGATGCAGAAAGCGTGTTATCTGGAGAATAGAATGCAATCACCTGCAAGAAGCTGGCACCAGACTTGGTGACTTTTACACCCTGACGTTGTACGTCTTCAGGTAAAAGCGCTGTTGCAGATTGCAGTTTATTTTGAACCTGAACCTGTGCGATATCAGGATCGATACCTTGTTCGAAGTTCAAGTTAATTGATGCTTGACCATTACCCGCACTGTTCGATGAAATGTAACGTAAACCATCAAGACCATTCATTTGTTGTTCAATGATTTGGGTAACGGTATTTTCAACAGTTTGAGCAGAAGCCCCAGGATAAGTCGCAGAGATCGTTACCGTGGGGGGGGCAATTGTCGGATATTGTGCAACTGGCATTTTTGTAAGCGTGATAATACCCGCCAACATAATGACCAGTGCAATCACCCAAGCGAAAATTGGGCGATGGATAAAGAATTGAGCCATGCAATCTACCCCTTAAGCTTCTGAAGTTGCTTTTTGTTCAGCTTTTGGTGAGTTGGCTTGCTTTTGTTGTTCAGCTGCTTTTGGCGCTGCATTTTGACCTTCAGCTGCTTTTGGTTGATAAGGTTTTACAGACACTTCCTGTCCTTCTTTTACCTTAGCGACACCGTCAACAACAACTTTATCACCAGCCTGTAGGCCATTTGTCACAATCCAGTCTTGACCTTTCACACCAGCAGTTGTGATTGGACGGGTTTCAATCGCACCTTTAGCATTTACAACCATTGCAATTGCTTGTCCTGTTGGTAAACGAGATACCGCTGCTTGTGGAATCAGGTAAGCGTTTGGCAAAATTCCTTGCGAAATCTTGGCAGTTGCATACATACCTGGTAATAACAAATGGTTTGGATTCGAGAAGACTGCACGTAAAGTCACAGTACCTGTATCCGGATTCACACTTGCATCAGAGAATGCCAACTGGCCTTCTACAGGGTATTCAGACCCATCTTCAAGCGTGATTTTGACACGGGTATTGTTACTGTTATTCAAGCTGCCTTTGCTCAGTTGTTGACGAAGACGTAATAACTCAGCACTTGATTGATTGATATCAACATAGATTGGATCAAGCTGTTGAATCGTTACCAATGGATCGGCCTGATTTGCAGTTACCAATGCACCTGGTGTCACCGAAGAACGGCTAGACTGACCAGAAATTGGTGCACGAACAGTTGAGTAGCCCAGAGTAATCTCAGCATTTTTCAATGCTGCCTGAGATGCTGCTACATCTGCTTCGGCCAATTTTACCTGAGCATTGATATCGTCATATTCTTGTTTAGAAACCGCATTGGTTCCTACAAGTTGACGATAACGACCTTCTTTTACGCGTAAAGCATTTAAGTTCGCTTGTTGACGTAATAACGCCGCACGTGCATTGTCTGCAGTCGCACGGTTGGTGTTTGCATCAATTTGATAGAGTGCTTGACCAGCCTGAACGTAGCTACCTTCAGCAAATAATCGTTTTAAAATAACGCCGCCTGTTTGCGGACGAACTTCTGAAACTTGATAAGCAGAGGTTCGACCTGACAGTTCGACATTCTGTTCAACGCTTTGTGGTTGAGCAACAATGACACCAACTTCTGGAGGTGGCATTTTTTGAGCAGCAGCAGCTTGCTGTGCATCTTTAGGATCTTTGCTACAACCAACAAGCGCAATGCTTGTTGCTAATGCGCAAGCAGTTAGGGCAGGAGCCCAAAGCTTAGCCGACATCATTATTCCACCTCAATTTAGATTTTTTATCTAAAAACAAATTGTTGCTGAAAGTGCTTTGATACAGCCCAAACCAAAGCAACGCAGTCCAAATCAACCCAATTCCCCAACCGGCAAGAACGTCGGTCGGGTAGTGAACCCCCGCATAAACTCTAGATATCCCCATGAAAATAAACCACAAAGTAGATACTAAAATGACACTGGTGCGATATTTATGTTGTCGACATAACAACATGGCTAAACTCGCAAGGGTTGCAGCATAAACGCTATGGGCACTTGGGAAGGATGCGCCATAACTTTGAACCAAGTGATAAAACTCCATTGGTCTCGGCCGATCAATGCTCCATTTCAGAAGCCAACCAATCACAATACTGCCGCTCACACTTAAAGAGATGAATGTCACATTTCTATAATTTTTAATCCAGATTTGGTAAATACACAAAAATGTCGTTAAAAATAATAGAAAAGGCATGCCACCCAGACGGGAAAGCAGAATTGTCACATGGTTAAGCGTAAATGAACGGTGCTCAAAAAAAGCTTGAACACTAAAAAGGTCTAAAGTTGATGCGTTGGAATTCATTAGTCCAATCGCACCGAATCCTAAAAAAAAGCAACCAATACAAAGCAATAGGTACGGCATGCGCTACTCATTATTTGCTTAACCATTATTCAGGGTTGTTGAGTGTTGGAAAGTGTACTCGCGAGTACACTTTTGGTCAAGTCTTGAAATTTTATGATAATTTCATTTTGATGTTTTTTTAAGGTTCAGTAAAAAAACATAACAAAATTTGATGTATATCTCATTTTGGGTTTTAAGTGATTATTTGGCATTTGACAGTCCTTTCTCTATTTTTTGACCATATCAAAACCCATAAATTCTGACATTACATCTTTAAAAAATAGGTCATAAAAGGGCAGTCTTCTTTCTACCAAACTTAAGTTAATCTAAAAAATCCAGTTCAGATCCGCATCATCTCATCCAGAAGAAACATTGATATTGGAACTGAGCAATGATTTCTTATTTAGCAATTAAGGTTGGGGGAAATCAGTCCATTAAAACTATTTTTGGCGGCTTGATTATATCCAAAAATAGTTCAAATGTTAGACTTGTAGTTTGCTTACTTTTCTGTACAAAGTTAATGAGATGATGAGGTATTTTTAGGCTGTTCTTCCACTTCAACAGGTTGCTTCGGCGGCCAGAAAAAATCACTTGGTCGGGTCAGGAAGTGAGTCAACACTAATTTAGCCAGTGGCGTCCATTGCGCAAAACGAACACGGCGTGCGCGCAACGCAACAATAATGGTTAAGGTAAAGCTGACAAATAAGTTGGTTAAACCAATCAGCATGACACCGAGGAATGACACGATAATCAGACCAATATCTGGATTGCCAATGGTCATCAAACCCTGAATAAAGTTCGCCGAAGCAAAGGCAATATGGCGGATATCCAAAGGTAAGCCGAGGATAAACCCGATCGTTCCCATACTTCCCAGCATAATCCCGAACAGGAAATTACCTGCTAAGGCACCCAAATTGGTTTCAATATAGCTGGCAAATTTATCTAAGCGTTTTTGCCCCATCCAGCGTTTTAAGCGTGGGTGCTGTCGTAGGCGTGGCCCTACTTTGCGGTATACTGCCAGATTATCAAAATAGCCTGCGATCAGACCTGATAAAAATAGACACACACCTGCAATCGCCGCATGAGGTACTGCTAAAGAAGTGAAGGGGTTGAGACTGTGCAAAAGCTTTGCCGATTTGGCATGGTTAAGTAGCGGCTCACCCAGATTGTATTGCCATAAAAAGGTAATCAGTGCAGCCGTTGGAATCGCAATTGAAATATTCCCCAAGATCGCGATGAACTGGGTCCGGATAATATTAATAATCAATGCCGCTAACTCAGCAATCTGGGCGGTTTTACTGCCTTTTTGTTGCTGTACCGTGGTGGCAAGTGCGGCAGCCGTCATGGCTGGCTGTTTGGTTGCAACCGTAAAGTGCAACACATGAATCAGTAAAAAGCCCAGTGAGTAATTCATACTGAACAGGAAGGCTTGCATTAATGGTGCAAGAACCAAGCGAGCGGTCAAAATTTTAAGCGTTGCCATCGTGGCGATAATCACGCCAGCCCCAGCCGCTGCTTTGTACATGCCAAAGAAGCCTGCTTTGTCCGTACTTACATAATGCTCACCGGTTTTACTGGCATTTTCAGTCACCTGTAAGGCAATGAGTTCACTGGTTGAGCTTAATAAATGACGGACACTTTTGCCTTCATAGTGGGCTTTGGTCAAATCGATAATCAATTCGCCAAGTGCGGTATAGCGTGCTTCAGTTTTGCTGGCCAACAGGGTCAGCAGAAGTTCAATTCGATCGAGCGACTGTTCAAGTAAGGACAGGAGATAGGTCAAACTGATACTAACCCCAATTCGCTTGGTTGCACGGCGTATTTTTAACACCACCTCACGACATTGGTCAAGCATGACAAAAGCTTGTGATGCATCGGGTGGCGGTAAAACCACAACTGCATCCTGATCTTCGATCTGTTTTTTATATTTTTCAATAAACTCAATGATATCGCGGTTCTGCACCAGAAAAGGTGATTCATATTCGATAATATCGGGCTGAGCATTAATAAACTCAGGATACAGACCAATTCCACTAATTCGATAAGACAAAACAGTAATGGCTTTGATCAGCTCATTTTTGGAAATTTGCTTTGCAATTGTATTGCTTTGACTTTCAGCCAGTAGATTAAATAAGCTAATCCAGTCCTGATCATCGATCAGATCAAGCCATTCACTGTCATTTTCTTGATGGAAGACTTTACCCACCAAGGTTTTAAGTTGTTGTCCATCTTCAACTAAGGGAAGGAAATGCGCGCCTAAACGTTGCCCTAGCTGATTCCAGAAACCATCAAGTGAAAGAATGCCGCTATCGGCATATAAACTAATCTGTTTGTACTGGCTGATCAGTTTGAGTAAAAAGTTTTGTAGCAGAATTGCTGAAGTCGGGGTGAGTAATAATATTTTGATTAGTGCATGAATACGTTGTTTGACTTCATCCGCATCATTTGGATTTTCTGGGCGGATACGATTGACCAGTTCAATCAGGAGATTTTCGTCAAGAACAGCTTGAGGTTGGTCAAGCTGTTCCTGCATTTTTAAAAAAAGATCAGATAAAGTTAAATGCATAAGCAGTCAGAAAATTATTGTAGTCGATGTAAAGCCATGAGCGTCAAATTGATCAGTGCTTGGCGATATTCATTATCTGGTAGCGCCTTCAATGCTTCTAAAGCAGCATCTGTTTCTTGCTGAGCACGTTTTTGACAATATTCCAGGCCACCAGAGTGATGAACAATCTCAATCACTTTGTCCAGTTGCTCAACACCACCCGTTGCGATACTGCGACGGATAATCGCATGATCATCACCTGTTGAATGAGCTAGTGCTGAAATTAACGGTAAAGTCGGTTTACCTTCCATTAAATCATCACCGATATTTTTACCTAATGTTTCTGCATCAGAGGTGTAATCCAAAATATCATCGATGATTTGAAAGGCATTGCCAAAATGACCTGCGAAGCGGCGTAATGGTTCACGGTATTCTTCAGTCCCTGCCAAAATTGCTGCGCCTTCGGTTGCAAGTTCGAACAGACGTGATGTTTTGCCGTGAATAATTCTTAAATATGTTTCTTCAGTGGTCTCTGGTTGATGCTGGGATTGAAGTTGTAGCACTTCACCTTCAGCAATTTCGCAAGTACCTGTTGAGAAATCTTTGAGTAGGGTAATGTTATTTAAATCGACCAGTAGATCAAACGCACGAGCAATCAGGAAATCACCCACTAAAACGGCAGTCTGATTATTCCAGGTCGCATTAGCGGTTGGGCGACCACGGCGCAGGCTTGACTCATCTACCACATCATCATGTACCAAAGTTGCGGTATGTAGCATTTCAATTACCGCAGCCAGATGCTGTGCTTGTTGCATATTGGCTAAACCACAGGCACGCGCTGCAAGTAAACACATAATTGGACGCATGCGTTTGCCGCCAGCTTCAACAACATGTTTACTGACTGACATGACCAATCCGACTTTAGAGCTAATTCCTTCATTGATCAGGTGATCCATCGCAGCAAAATCTGTCGCAACAGGGGAGAGAATGTCTTGCTTAAAATCGATAACCATATGAAGAAAAACCTCGTATAGATGGGTAATGCTGCCAAGTGTAGCAATTAATCTATGACTAAACTGTTATATAGACTGTGTAATCCGCTATTTAAAACACGATCATGAACTCTTTGATCTTAAATTAGACAGAAATAGGGCTGTTCCCACCAAGTGTCATTACTTTACTCACGACGGTACAAAACACAGTTTGTTATTGTCATAATTTGTTTTAAAAAATGTATTTCAAATTTTGACGGGAATCAATCAAAAAAGTCCGCCATCAATCTAATTGATTTTACTTAAAAATCCAAGCAAGTTATCAATATGTGGGCATTTATGCAAAATAACTTGTTGTTTGAGCAATTTTAACTTAAAATTTGTCCCCTTGTATAACCCCAGTGGCGTTCGTCTTAAGATCGATATGTCCCTTTATCGGCACGACGACACGGGCAAGTTGGAGTACATTATGTACGCAGTAATCCAAAGCGGTGGTAAACAGCACCGTGTTGTTGAGGGTGAAACCCTTAAAGTAGAATTATTGAAAGCTGAAACTGGCGCGACTATTACGTTTGATGACGTATTAATGGTTGTTAACGGTGACAACATTCAAATCGGTGCTCCAGTTGTAGCTGGCGCAAAAGTAACTGCAGAAGTAGTTGGCCATGGTCGTCACGACAAAATCCGCATCATCAAAATGCGTCGTCGTAAACACTACCGTAAGCAACAAGGTCACCGTCAATGGTTTACCGAGTTGAAAATTACTGGTATCGCAGGCTAACACGAGGAGTAAATAGACATGGCAACTAAAAAAGCCGGTGGATCGACGAAGAACGGTCGTGATTCGAATCCTAAGATGTTGGGTGTTAAAGTTTACGGTGGTCAAACTGTAACTGCTGGTAACATCATCGTTCGTCAACGTGGTACTGAGTTCCACGCTGGTGCAAATGTTGGTATGGGCCGTGACCATACTTTATTTGCTACTGCTGACGGCGTAGTAAAATTTGAAGTGAAAGGTCAATTTGGCCGTCGCTATGTAACTGTTGAAGCTTAAGTTTTAATAGTTCAGAAGAACCCGCTTTTAGCGGGTTTTTTTATGGACGATTTATGGGGAATATTAAAGTTCAGTTAGGCTGGGGGCTGAAACAAGAAAATAAGTAAAAAAGTTGCTTTTTGATCCTTACAATCTCTACATAAAGGTCGCAACTTCATACATAATGCAGAACTTTGCGACACGAACTACACAAAACCCGTGCTTTTCTTCATTTTTTTAATGATCAAAAACAGTAAGATGTCGGCATAACAGTAGAAATCTGATAGAAGGTTCTTTTTATGAATTTCGTAAAAAAAATGGCTTATGCTGCAACGTTAAGTGCAATCACACTTGCTCCTGTTGTGAGTAGTCAGGTATTTGCTGCACCTGTCGCGGCATCGGCTCAGCAAGCAACAAACAGTCTGGTTCAACAGTTATCTGGCTTGCAACGTTTTACCGCAGATTTTGAACAAAATACAAAAGTTGCAAACAGCAACGGTAATAAAACCACACAGAAAAAAGGCTTGACCGCTCAACATATGAATCAGACCTTTAAAGGAACGATGAAAGTTGAACGTCCAGGAAAGTTTTATTGGGAAACCACCAGCCCTGCAAAACAAACGATTGTGACCACAGGTAAAGTGGTATGGATCTATGATCCTGATTTACAGCAAGCTGTACGTCAAAGTCTGGATGACCAAATTGCCAACACACCTGCATTGTTGTTGTCGGGCAATACCAACCAGATTATGCAGTCTTATCGTGTGACTCAGCCTGATCGTAGCAAACTGTATTACACCTTATATCCAAAACAGGAAGATGGTGCATTCCAGAGCTTAACGATTAGTTTTGGTGCCAATAAAGCGCCGAACTTGATGGTATTGCAAGACTCTTTAGGTCAAACGACGTATGTGCGTTTCAGCAATATTAAAGTGAATCAGTCGATTCCAGCCTCGGTGTTTAATTTCACACCGCCTAAGGGCACCGACATTATTGATCAGTAATCACTGAGACCGAGAAAAGCCGCACATGTTGCGGCTTTTTTATGCATGGAAAAGCTGGATACATTTCTTAATTTCTTCTGACAGCAAGGCTTTGTATAGTGAAGGAAAACATCTGAGACATGCATAACGATGAATACTTCACAATTATCAAAACTTGTTCCAATTCTCCCTATTCTGACCGTTGTTGCATTGGCTGGCTGTCAACCTAAACAAGAGCAGAAAGCGACGACAGAAAAAGTGGATATTCCATTGATTCATGCAAAAGTAGTACCAGTCAAACTACCAAAGCAAAAAGTCTGTCTGGAAGACGGCTGTACCAGTTATGACTTGCAAACGGTTGAAACCAATCAGAAATGGATTGATGAATATTTTGTAAATCGCATGAAAAAAGCTGAACCGAATGCATTTGCAAACCTGACGGATCAGCCTGTTAAGGCGCCTGCGGATGGGGCGGCACAGAATGAGAGCAGTACTTATGTGCGTTTTGTAAGTCAGAACTATAATCTGGCGACATTTGCGATTCAAAGCTACTCTTATTCAGCTGGAGCAGCACATGGCATGTCACATCAGGAGTTTGTGAACTTTGATCTGACCAATAAAAAACATATTACGGTGAATGAACTGCTTAAACCTGATATGAATACCAAGCTGCGTGATGAACTGTATGCCGCAAATCAGAACTGGCTAGAAGAACATAACATCAAGAAAGAACAATTGCAGGTTAGTGATAACTATTACTATGGCGTGAACGGGATTGTCTTTGTTTACCCGTTGTATGAGCTGGCTTCTTATGCTGAGGGAATGAGTGAATTGACCTTGCCATATTACGCTGCCAAAGAGTTTGTGAAAGCAGAATACTTGCCGAGCTTGCCAAAAGATGCGGGCTAGTTTGAGTGCAGCCTCTACATATCGTGTCTAGAGGCTGCACAAGCGCTGTATTTTTTTAGGTTTAAGCCTTACACTATAGTCAGTTTTTTCCTCTATTCATGATTGATTATGATCGACCCAAAATTACTTAGAAATAATATCGAAGCAGTCAATGCTGCTTTGGCAAAACGTGGTATTCAGTTAAATGTGCAAGAATGGGCTGATTTAGAAGCTCGCCGTAAAGATTTGCAATCCAAAGCTGAAAACTTACAAGCAGAGCGTAATGCTGGTGCTAAACAGGTTGGTCAAATCAAAAAATCGGGTGGGGATGCTTCTGAAATCATGGCGCGTATGGCTGCCATTGGTGATGAAATCAAAGCTGCTGAAGTTGCTTTGGCTGAGTTACAAGCTGAACTTGAACAAAAATCTCTCGCAATTCCAAACTTGCCAGATGAGTCTGTTCCATTTGGTAAAGACGAGAGCGATAACCTTGAAATCTTGAAGTGGGGCACACCACGTCAATTTGATTTTGAGATCAAAGACCATACCGATCTTGGTGAAATGATGGGTGGTCTTGAGTTTGAAACAGCGACCAAATTGACAGGTTCACGTTTTAGCGTATTGAAAGGGCCTTTGGCGCGTTTACAACGTGCTTTGACTCAGTTCATGCTCGATACCCATACTCTTAAAAATGGTTATACCGAAGCCTATGTTCCGTATTTAGTTAACGCTGATACGCTACGTGGCACAGGTCAATTACCAAAGTTTGAAGAAGACTTATTTAAGCTTCAGGGTGAAAAAGAGTATTACCTGATTCCGACTGCGGAAGTACCAATCACTAACTTTGTACGTGATGAAATTATTGATGCGGATCGTTTGCCGCTGAAATATTCTGCACATACGCCATGTTTCCGTAGTGAAGCGGGTTCTTATGGCCGTGATACGCGTGGTTTGATTCGTCAACACCAGTTCGACAAGGTTGAAATGGTGCAAATCGTAAAACCAGAGCACTCTATGCAGGCACTTGAAGACTTAACTGCACATGCAGAGGGCATTTTGCAGGCATTAGGTTTACCATATCGCAAGATTTTGCTCTGTGGTGGTGACATGGGCTTCGGCGCGGTTAAAACTTATGACCTGGAGGTATGGGTACCGAGCCAAGATACCTATCGTGAAATCTCAAGCTGCTCAAATATGGGTGATTTCCAAGCACGTCGTATGAAAGCGCGCTACCGTGTTGATCAGAAGAAGATCGAATTGGTGCATACTTTAAATGGTTCTGGCTTGGCAGTCGGTCGTACCTTGCTTGCAGTGATGGAAAACTATCAACGTGCTGATGGATCAATCGAGATTCCAGAAGTTTTACGTCCATATATGGGCGGTGTTAGCTACATCGACTAAACTTTGCATCGATTTTGTGCATAGTTTTTGCTTAAGCTCAATCAGATTGAAAATATAGAGGCGTCACGTGGAAATTTTCCCAATCTCTTTAAAGTTGCAACAGCAACGTTGTCTGATTGTGGGGGGGGGGCATATTGCCTACCGCAAAGCAAACTTGTTGGTCAAAGCTGGTGCAATTGTTGATGTGATTGCACCTGACATCATTCCTGAATTACATCAGCTTGTTGAGCAATCGACAGGGCAATATATTCAATTGCCTTTCTCTGAAAATGTTCTGACAACAGCCTATCGCTTAGTGATTGCGGCAACAGATCAGCCTGACGTTAATAAAAGCGTATTTGAACAGTGTGAACAGCGCAATCTGCTGGTGAATAGTGTGGATGATATTCCACATTGTCGCTTCATGGTGCCCGCAATTATTGATCGTTCGCCCTTGGTGATTTCGGTCGCTTCCAATGGCGCATCACCTGTTTTATCCAGACAATTACGCACCCAGATCGAAACCCTTGTGCCGCATGGCATGGGCAAACTGGCTGAGTTTTCTGGCCAATGGCGTAAGCAAGTCAAAGCCAAAATTGCCAATCCTGATGAACGCCGTATCTTTTGGGAAAACCTGTACGCCAGCCCACTAAAAGAGCAAGTCTTTAATGACAATCTTGATGTTGCCAATGATCTGATTCAGCAAGCTTTGACTGAATGGACGGCACCAAAAGGTGAGGTATATTTGGTCGGCGCTGGACCGGGCGATCCTGAGCTTTTGACTTTAAAAGCATTGCGTTTAATGCAACAAGCAGATGTGGTGATTTACGATCGTCTCGTATCTGCGCCGATTTTGGACTTATGCCGCCGCGATGCTGAAAAGATTTATGTCGGTAAAGCTCGCTCTAATCATTCGGTTCCACAAGATGGCATCAATGCTTTATTGGTGGAATATGCACAGCAAGGTAAACGTGTATGCCGCTTAAAAGGTGGTGATCCATTTATTTTTGGTCGTGGTGGTGAAGAGATTCAGGAACTGGTCGAAGCCAATGTGACTTTTCAGGTCGTTCCAGGTATTACCGCAGCTTCGGGTTGTTCAGCGTATGCAGGCATTCCACTCACCCATCGTGATTATGCGCAAAGTGTACGGTTCTTGACAGGACATTTAAAAGAAGGCTCGCCTGAGCTACCGTGGAATGAATTGGTCTATGAAAACCAAACGCTCGTTCTATATATGGGTTTGGTTGGTTTGGAGCGCATTTGTGAGCAATTAATTGCACATGGTCAGCGTCCAACTATGCCAGTGGCTTTAATTTCAAAAGGCACCACACCTGATCAAAAAGTAGTGGTGGGTACATTGGCGGATATCGCAACTAAGGTATCTGAACATCAGATCGTAGCGCCAACTTTAACCATTATTGGTGAAGTGGTGAGTCTACGTGAACAGTTAAAATGGCATGAGTGAGGATAAGCAGCGATTGATTATCGCTGCCTGAACGCAAGGCGAAGGCTATGCCTGAGTGAAGCTAATGGCCATGTTTTTTAGTGAATTAAGTTCTGTGCCAAGCTAGCCAATATATGTATAAGTGAGTAATTAAGTGATTCATGTCGTCCTATACGAGCCTGAGATTCCAGCGAATACAGGTAATATCATTCGTCTATGTGCCAATACAGGTGCGCAACTACATTTAGTCAAACCTTTGGGTTTTGAGCTGGATGATAAAAAGTTGAAACGTGCAGGTTTGGACTACCACGAATGGGCAAGAATGCAAATTTGGGACAATATCGAGCTTTGCCTTGCTGATTTAAAAGCGAAGGGGGTAGAGCATGTCTTCCCATTGACGACTAAAGGCAGTGCGACACCGCATACCGTCGATCTGAATCGTCCAGTTGCCTTATTGATGGGGCCTGAAACCCGTGGTTTACCTGAACAGGTACGCCTGATGTTTCCGCAAGAGCAGTGGATTCGTTTGCCAATGGCGGAAAACTCAAGAAGCTTGAATCTTTCCAATGCGACAGCCGTGATTGTCTATGAAGCATGGAGACAACAAGGTTTTAAACAACTTTAAGTTCGCAGCTTAGAGATCACCATAAGGGCTTGCAACCACCAGCGTGTAACCATTGAGGTCTCTAAACCAGATCTCCCGATGATGTGCATTGGGATTGTATTTAGGGCCTTCTAAAATTTCGACTTGATGGGTTTGTAGTTTTTGTACAATCTCATCAAAGCGATTGCTTTCAAACCATAATAAAACGCCGTTGCCAATCAGTCGCTTGGGATCACCAATATGTGGATGCTCATGTGCTTGCCATTGATGCAACTGCAACACCATACGTTGTTCAAACAGTAACTGTTCATATTCTTTGCCGCCATGACCACTTTCTAGGCCAAGTACTGTCTGGTACCACTGACTAGTTTTCTCAACATCTGCTACTGCAATTAAAGGTTGTGGATACATATTCGTACCTCATTGTGTTATTCAATCTCTTGTTCTTGTATCAAATCAAAATGTTGTTGAGCGTAGATGACCTGTTCGATATTACTTTCAGCCCAGTCTTTTAATTGATACGCCATTTCTGCAACTTCTAAGCCGAGTGGAGTGAGTGAGTAATCAACCCGAATCGGTGCGGTATTCTGGACTTGCCGTTGAATAAAGCCATCACGTTCAAGCATTTTGAGCTTCTGAGACAATACTTTAGGCGAAATGCCTTGAATACTTTTTTTCAGTAAATTGAAATGCTGAGTCTCTCGGGCAAGCACATTGATAATCATTAAAACCCATTTATCTGCAATTTTTTCAAAAAATAAACGTGCAGGACAATGTTGTTGATAAATATCATATTTTAATGCCTGATTCATTTTAAAACCCTCAAATTTTTCAACTGATGATCCCTAGTTACCAAATGGTAACTAATTGACACCTAGTTTCTAAAATATATCATTAAATCGAACTTTTTAAAAATTCTGGATAAATCCATGACAAAAATTGCGGTTGTATATTTCTCTGGCTATGGTCACACCAAAGTGATTGCTGAAACCTTTGCTGGTGCAATTGATGCCTCTCTGATTGAAATTGATCAGAATGGTGAGATTACTGAACAAGACTGGCAAACGCTTAATGACGCACAAGGTATTGTTTTTGGTGCACCAACTTATATGGCAGCAACGCCGTGGCAGTTTAAGAAATTTGCTGATGCCTCTTCTAAAATCTGGTTTACCCGCGGCTGGCAAGATAAGGTTTTTGCGGGCTTTACCAATAGTGCGAGTTTGAATGGTGATAAGCAAGTTACCTTAATTCAGTTACAAACTTTGGCATCACAGCACGGTGGAATTTGGGTAAGCTTGGGCTTGTTGCCAGCCAATACCAAAGCGGCTAAACGTGAAGATATCAATAATTTGGGTGGTTCAGTTGGTCTGTTGGTTCAGTCACCGTCAGATGCGAGTACCGATGAGATTCCAACAGGCGATTTAGAGACTGCGAAGCTTTACGCTCAACGTGTGAAAGCAATTGTTGAAAAGTTGCATGGTTAAAACGAAAGATAATAAAAAAGGCGCATTGAGCGCCTTTTTATTTTAAATCGGATGAAGATTAGTGTTTGTCATCAAATTCATTATGTTGTGGTGCGTTGTATTTAAAGCCTTTGGTTTTATAACCCAAGTATAAAATACCAAACATTGCCCACCATAAACCGAACTTCAATGCCGACTCTTCAATTTCAAGCCACATTGCAAAGATGCTGATAAAGCCGAGCAAAGGAATAATCACAAAGCTGATAATGTCTTTCAGGTTTTTAGTTCGGCCATCTCGTAATGCATATCGAGAAATAACAGACAGGTTTACAAAGGTAAATGCTGTCAGTGCACCAAAGCTAATCATTGAAATAACAATATCCAGATCCATAAAGCCCGCAGTCAATGCGACTAAACCGACAATGATAATGTTATACGACGGTGTAAAAGTCTTCGGGCTAATATGACCGAAAATCTTCTTGTTGATCACGCCGTCTCGACCCATCACGTACATTAAGCGAGAAACGCCTGCATGTGCAGAAATCCCTGACGCCATGACCGTTACAATTGCAAAAGCAAGTACGTAAGACTGGAATAATGAACCGCCGACCAAAAGCAGAATCTCAGGTTGAGTTTCAGCGATATTGGTGAAATACGACTTAGGATCATTCGGGAAGTAAATCTGCATAAAGTAGGTGCTAATAATGAAAATAACACCAGCAAATAATGCAGTCAGGAAAATCGCTTTCGGTAAGGTTTTTTCTGTATCTTTGGTTTCTTCTGCCAAAGAGCTGAGAGAGTCAAAACCTGTAAATGAGAAGCAGAGTAGGGTCGCACCTGTAATTAATGCACCAACCGAGGTTAGTTCATTCCAGAAGGGTTCCATACTCCATAACTGATAGCGGGTTTCAGCCGTAATCGCGCCATCCGCATTGATCCCCATTTGCAATTTGTCATAAACCAGATAGGTAAATGTCGCAATCACAATCAACTGTACCAGTACAATCCAGCTATTAAAGTTGGCGACAAAACGGGCACCACGTAAGTTGATCCCTGTCATAAATGCCGTGAGCACAACTACCCAGACCCAGTGATTCACCGTTGGGAACAAGGCTTCTAGATAAATCACCGCCAAGATAATATTGACCATCGGCGAAAGTAAATAATCCAGCCAAGATGACCAACCCACCATGAAACCTACATTGGGATGAATTGATTTTTGTGCATAGGTATAAGCCGATCCTGATGATGGGTATCGACGAATCATGTGGCCGTAACTGATTGAAGTAAATAAGATTGCAATCAGGGCAACAATATAGGAGGTTGGAACATGATGATGACTTTCTTCCGAAACCAATCCGAAAGTGTCAAACAAAGTCATGGGTTGGATGTAAGCTAAACCAATAATGATAATGTGCCAAAGACCCAGTGTCTTTTGCAGCTTAGCTACCGATGGAGTCCCAGAGATATTTGTCAACGGCGTTATCCTCATAATCGTTGATCAAGGATCAGCTATGGTTTAAGGATCATTTGAGACGAAATGATCCCCCCTACAGAAAAAACGAAGTGCGCCAATCTATCGTAAAACGCTATAAATTGGCAGTACTTTTACACTTTTTTTAGCAACTTTTTTGCCAAAAGGGTAAACAAAAAGATGAATAAAGATTCACTGAAATAAAATAAAGCCTCAAAATTGAGGCTTTATTCCAATTAAAATTATTTAATTCAATGTATTACCATGCTTTTTGCAGGATTGCACGAATATCTTGCAGGTTTGCTTCTTTGGGATTGTAAATAATTGAGCCATCATTCAATGCTTTTTCAGCCACTTCATCTAGTTGTGCTTCGGTAACTTTACCTGTTTCACGTAAGGTACGTGGTAACTTGGTTAGGCTAAATAAGCGGTCACGCATGGCAAGCACTGTGGCAATGGCTTTATCTGCACGGAGATTAGCTGGTGTTTGTGCATAAATATCCGCACCTGCAAGTGGAAGCAGTAATTCGCCAATCTTGTCGCCATTGATCTCTTTGTTATATTCGAGCACGTATGGCAAGAATAAGTTCATGCACAATCCATGCGGCAGATGAGCAACGGCACCAAGCGCATGACCCAGTGAATGGACTAAGCCAACCATTGAGTTTGAGAAAGCGATCCCAGCCATTGTTGATGCTTGAGCAAGCTCTAGGCGACCTTGTGCATCGCTAGGATTGTCTAAAACTTTAAACAGGTTTTCGCTGATCTTTTTAATCCCTGCGCTTGCATAGGCATCACTAAGCGGATTGGCTGCCAAACAGGTATAGGCTTCAACACAGTGCGTCAGTGCATCCATACCTGTCATAGCTGTCAAATGCGGTGGCAAGGTTTGGGTCATGCGTGGATCCAGAATTGCAGCATGTGGCATCAAATAGTAAGAGGCAAAAGCCAGTTTTACATTGCGTTGCGTATCGGAAACCACAGCGACCATGGTCACTTCTGAACCTGTACCAGAAGTGGTTGGAATAACGAAGAATGGTTTGAGTGGTTTTGGCAGGTTGTGCGCACCTGAATATTGCAACAGATCATCGCCACCTTCAGACACCAAGATGTTGGTTGCTTTAGAGGTATCAATGACTGAACCACCACCAATCGCAATGATTGCATCACATTTTTGCTTGCGATACAGTTCAGCAGCTAGGCGAACCACTTCCAGACTTGAATCGGGTGGCACATCATCAAAAATCGCACCAATTACTGCATCGGTTGTGCTGAAAGCAGCTTCAATTGGGCTGAGTAAACCATTGGCACGCACGCCTTTATCGGTAATGATCATTGGGCGTTTTGCACCTAAAGTCGCTAGTTCAAAAGGGATGTGCTCTAACGCAGCGTTACCAGCAATGACTTTTACAGGACAGAAAAACTCGTAATAAGGCTTAGCCATGTTATGCGCTCCGTTTCAGATATGATTTTGCGACTTTAAGATAAATATTTTTTGCACCTGCGAATTTTTCTTTTAATGTCAATTCAGCAGGGTAGCGTTTCACAGCAAGTGAAGCGATCAATTTTGGTAGGATCAAGGCTTCCATTTTATTCAGGCAACGCACTAGACGAATGGCGCTGGAGACATCACCATCAGCGATCATACGGTCATTGGCAAAGGCTTGAGCTGTACTTTCTTGAAATGAAAATACCAGAAAGGCATGGGTCAGATGCTTGAAAGTAATGGTTAAATCTGGCTTGCCTTTGTAGTTTGGCAGAAGCTCTAATTGTTTTTCTTCGGTCACTCGAGCAATGAATGCAGGCCCATTTGGAAAAACATTCATTGAAAGGATAAAACCAACAGGAAACTTGGACACTTCCTCTTGTACTTCACGATCCACTTGGCTTGCCATCACGAGGCCACGACCCACGACATCCATCATGAGTTTGACATAGGCAAATTGCAAAGTGGGCTTCACTGCTTTGGTTGAAATCACTTGCTCATCCCTTATTAAAATTATGCAAAAGCTAATTTAGAGCTTTTACTCTAATTTATTTTGTCGGGATTGAAAAGTAAATTATTCAGATTTGACTACAAGGTCATTAAAGAAGTCGGTATTTTTTAAATAAGCAATGAAAGTATCACAGAGCTGTTCAAAGCTTGGATAATCTTCAAGTAAGTCTTGCAGGCGTACCATTTCTAAACCTGCATAGCCGCATGGGTTAATGGTTTGAAAGCCTGTTAAGTCACAATCAATATTGAGCGCAAGACCATGATAGCTACGACCACGACGAATCTTAAAGCCTAGTGAACCGATTTTTCGTCCATCCACATAAACTCCAGGTGCATCGGGTTTGGCGTAGGCATCGATATTGTACTGTTTGAGCAGGTCAATCATGGCTTGTTCAGCAAAACTCACCAAAGTACGAACATGCCATTTCAAGCGATTTAGATCCAGAAGAAAATAAGCAACCAGTTGGCCTTTGCCATGCCAAGTCACTTGACCGCCACGATCTGTATGAACAATTGGCAGGTTACTGTGCATGAGGATGTGTTCGGCTTTGCCTGCTTGACCTTGGGTCAAAACATCCTGATGTTGTAATAACCAGACTTCATCAGGGGTGTTTTCATCACGATGTGTAGTGAAGTCTTTCATGGCTTCAAAACGAGTCGTGTAATCTTGTAGATCATTGAAACAACGAATGATTAAGCTTGGTTTTACAGCACTCATTACAACAGAATTTCCTTTGCAATTTTTAATGGGTCAGTGGCGTAATTATGTAATGATTTTGAGAAGATAAATAGCGATTTATCAACAGGAAGGATATTATTTTTACGTAAAAAAAATCCAAAACACTTTCGCATTTTGGATTTCTCTATTAAAGCGCTGTCTTGATTAAAGGACAGGCCGCAAGATCAGCATATAACGCATGAACTTGTTCCAGCTCTTCAAAGCGTAATTGGGCTGTTAAAGAGTGGTATTTACCTGTACGTGAAGGCTGAACTTTTACTGAGTTGCCATCAAATTCAGGGAAGTGCTTCTGCAAAATATCAACAACAGCGACTCGAAGTTCATCCCCTGCATTACCAATCAATTTGATTGGATAGTCCATTGGGAAGACCCAAAGATGTTCTTGTAATTCACGAGAAGGAGTGCGGTCTAACATGAGCAACCTCTTAATTTGAAACGCCTGCATCAGTGCAGGCGCTTTTGATCTAATACATAGATGGGGATGAAGTATTGAACTTCAAGTATTGAGTAAGGGCTTTCACCCTCACTCAATATGTCCCAAAGATTAGTCGTTTTCCAAGAATGAACGTAAGTGTTCAGAACGAGAAGGGTGGCGAAGCTTACGTAATGCTTTCGCTTCAATCTGACGAATACGTTCACGTGTAACGTCAAACTGTTTACCTACTTCTTCTAAAGTATGATCGGTTGGCATGTCGATACCAAAACGCATTTTCAATACTTTTGCTTCACGTTCAGTCAGGTTTTCAAGCACTTCACGCGTCGCTTCTTTCAAGCCTTCCGAGGTCGCAGCATCTACTGGAGAAGTGATGTTTGAGTCCTCAATGAAGTCACCAAGATGCGAATCTTCATCATCACCGATCGGTGTTTCCATCGAAATCGGTTCTTTTGCGATTTTAAGTACTTTACGAACCTTAACTTCGTCCATTTCCAGACGTTCACCTAATTCTTCAGGTGTAGGCTCACGGCCCATTTCTTGAAGTAGCTGACGTGACACACGGTTGATCTTGTTGATCGTTTCAATCATGTGTACTGGAATACGAATGGTACGTGCCTGATCCGCAATCGAACGGGTAATCGCCTGACGAATCCACCAAGTTGCATAAGTCGAGAATTTATAACCACGACGATATTCAAACTTGTCTACGGCTTTCATCAAACCGATGTTACCTTCCTGAATAAGATCGAGGAATTGTAAACCACGGTTGGTGTATTTTTTCGCAATCGAAATTACCAAACGCAAGTTGGCCTCAACCATTTCTTTTTTGGCACGGCGTGCTTTCGCTTCGCCCACAGCCATACGTTTAGAAATCTCTTTGATGTCTTTAACGTTTAAGCCAAGGTCTTTCTCGATATCGGCAATCTTTTGCTGGAATGCCAATACGTCTGGACGTACTTTTTCCAAATGTGCTTTGGTTTCAGCAGGTGCTTTTGCAATTTGTTCGTCTAACCATGCAGGATTTGATTCTTGCTCAGGGAAGGTGGTACGGAACTGGTTACGGTCCATACGGCCACGACGTACTGCATAACGCATGATTTCACGTTCATTTGAACGGATTTGTTCATGTGTACCACGAATCATTTCTGAAATGATTTCAAACAGACGTGGCGTAAATTTGAACATCATGAACACAGCAGCAAGTGCTTCGAGAGCCGCTTTCGCTTCTTCACTGTTACGACCGTGTTTTGCCACAACTGTTTTTGTTTCGTTCCAAGCCGCTTCTAATTCTGAGAAACGAACTTTAGCAACTTCTGGGTCTGGACCTGAATCACCTTCAGAGTCATCATCACCTTCAGATTCTTCTTCTTCGTCATCATCATCAAGTTTGACGTCTTTGGCTTTAGAAGAATCTTTCTCTTCATCTTCTTCTTCAATCTCAGCTTCTTCCAGAACTTCTGGAATTTCTTCGTCAGTTTCCGGATCTAAATAGCCAGAAAGAATATCGGCAAGACGACGTTCGCCAGTTAAAAAATCATTATATTCTTGTAAAACAACTTCAACAGCATTTGGCCAGTAAGCAATCGAATGTAAAACGTCACGAATACCTTCTTCGATGCGTTTTGCAATGCTAATTTCGCCTTCACGTGTAAGAAGTTCAACTGTACCCATTTCACGCATATACATACGTACAGGGTCAGTGGTACGACCAGGCTCACTTTCAACCGATGCTAATACGGCAGCAGCTTCTTCTTCGGCAACTTCGTCAGCAGCTTCAGTTGATTCACCAAACATGGTGTCATCAGTTTCTGGCGCACGTTCATGCACTGGAATACCAACGTCTTGAAGCATCTGGATGATGTCTTCAATCTGCTCACTTTCCGTAATTGAGTCTGGTAGATGATCGTTAACCTCAGCGTAAGTTAAATAACCTTGCTCTTTGCCTCGGCTAATCAGAGCCGCTACTTGCGAAGTAGGGGAATTCATATCGCTCATCTTTGCTTACTCTTTTGTTGAATCTGTGGCGGTGAAAAACCGTGCATGATAGCACAATTCACGATGAATGTTTTGGATTTGATCCGTTTGCTCTAAATAAAAAATAGATTTGATTTCACGTTTGTTCATTGAATATGGGGTTAAGTCATAATTTTTCAAGCGTAATTCCTGTTTAAAGAACTTTTTTCATTGTTGATGTCCCTGGATTATAAATACACAAAAAAACTGCCGAAAAAAAGTACAAAACACGGTTTTATGGTAAAAAAAACAAATAAAACTTGACAAGGTGGGCCAAGACCGATAAATAGCGGCTAGACCCATTAACATTTTTTCATTAGAGGTACTTAGTGTCTTCTACAGATTTTGAACTAGATGATGATAACTACGGTGAAGATGATGTTGGTTTTGATGAGTCATCAGGAAAAATCAGCGCTAAAGAATCATTAGAAAAGCGCCGTTTAATTGATGACCTTTTAGCTCAACGTCGTTTAGAACGAGAATTAAAAGATTTTGACTATGATTTCGACGATGATGACCTTGACGACGAAGACTAAGCGAAATTGCTAAGACTTCACGCCCGAAAATGTTATGCTGTTGCCGATGTATTTTTAAAATTGGATTAAACAAAGAATGAGCACGTTAGATTTAGACTTATTGAGTAATTATCTTGACGGTGATCAAAACGAATACGGTCTAGATTTTGCAGCGACTCATGGCTTTTTGTGTGCAATTGCCGTTGGTCCACAATTTGATCGTTGGTTAGATGAACTTTTCGAAGGTAACCAGAAAAAACTTCCTGCTGAAGTACTTGAGCAGGTGAAGCTTTGGTTGGAATCTATTCGTCAGGATTTAGCCAATGAAAATGGAATCGAGTTTCCATTTGAAATCGAAGAAGCTGATGTTGAGTCAAGCTTAGGCGATTGGAGTGTTGGTTTTGTTGATGCGATGTTCCTCAATGAAGATGCATGGTTTGCGCCTGAGTTTGAAGAACAGCTGATTGACCTAACCTTACCAATCATGGTCTTTAGCGGAATTGATGAAGAAGATCCACAAATGGAATCTTTCCGCCGTAATGGCCAGCTAATGGATGAATTGGCAGAAGAAATTCCTGAAAACTTGAATGAACTCTATTTGATGTATCATACGCCAGCGTAATGCTACATCTGGAGCAGCTTAAAAAAGTTGCCCTAGAAAAAATAAATATGAAAACGTCCCTAGAGGACGTTTTTTTATCGGTGGATTTTTATGATTAAAATCAGATCAGGGTATTTATATTGCGATGATTATTATTTTAAGACCTTAAAATGTGGCAAGAAATAAACTAAGGCCTAAACCACTGAGTACAGTACCAATCACACGATTAATGATTATTTGCTTGGATAAAATCTTATTTCGAATCATTGGGGTAGCACAAAAAATGGCAATAATGCAAAACCATGCGAGGTGACTTGCAGAAATAAAAAGCCCATAGCCGAGAAGTGTCATATTGCTATTTTCGGTGCTGATGAGTTGAGAATAAATACTCATGACAAATAATGTGGTTTTAGGGTTTAGACTATTGGTGAAAAAGCCATGTTTAAATGCTTGCCAGCGGGTCAGATCAATATTGTTTGAATTCAATCTAACTGGCGCTTGAGTGAATATCTTATAGCCAAGATAAATCAGGTAGGTCGCTCCAATATACTGAATAATATGAATTAAACTGGGAATGTGATGCTGTAAAAATGTTAACCCAATCACGCTATATGCAACATGCACCCAGACACCACAAGCAATACCATAAGCAGTGCAGAGCCCCAAAGAACGACCATAAAGATAACTATTTCGGCTCACGAGGGCAAAATCTGCACCTGGACTAATAACTGCCAATAAGGTGACCAAGCCAACCGTGATTATTTCATTCACTCATCTATTCCTAAGCTAATTATTTTAACAATTTCTATATTTTTCATATTCTTGTTATATTTAAAAACGAAATTAATTCTTGTTTATGCATGAGTTTTTGGAATGATTGAGCGTTTATCCTTGAATTCTCTTAAGTTTTTTTATTATGTTGCTCGTTATGAAAGCATGACGATTGCCGCGGAACGCTTATTTGTGACACAAGGTGCGGTGAGTAAGCAGCTTAAAAGTCTGGAAGAGATGCTCGGTTTTGCTTTATTTATTCGGGAAGCACGAAAATTACGATTAACCCAACAAGGTGAGATTTTATTTGACTGTTGCCAGCAAGTGTTCCAGCAGCTTGATCAATGCTTATTACAATTACAACAACAGACGGAAATAAAAAAGAATCTAGTGTTGTCTTGCGAGCCGACGATTGCAATGAAATGGCTGATTCCTCGTTTAGCGCAATTTAAACAGCTTTATCCCGAGTTTGAGGTAAGTCTGTTAACTGCGGGAGGAGAGGTTGATTTCAGGGCGCAAAATATTGACTTGGCTTTACGGAGAGATGATTTTGATTGGGGCACTGCGGTCTACAGTGAGAAAATTGCAGATGAGCAAATGCTCTATGTAAAAGCTAAGCATGCACAGTCTACGGGAAATCAGGTATTTATTTCCAAGTCTAGGCCTCAATTGTGGAAACAATTTAAGCGTCATCATCAAGCGCAACTCAAGGAGATGAAAGCTGTTTCTCTTGAGCATTTTTATTTATGTATTGAAGCTTGTCTGGCAGGGTTGGGAACAACTGTTGTTTCGGCTTATATGGTTGAAAGAGAACTTAAATATCATTTGCTGCAACAGGTGGCCTCTGGCTATGCCGATGGTTCATCTTACTATCTTTTATCGGCACAACCGTTTGAAGAGGATGTTCGAAAGCTATTGTTGAGAGATTGGCTAAGAGATCAGATGCAGCAAAGCCAGTTATGGTTGGCTACTTTAAATTAGTGATCTTGAGAATTGTCGATTGAATACCGTAGGGTTTGGATTATTGATTGGATTTGTTGAGATAAAATTTCTTAATCGCCCACCACAAGAGATACAGAATAACGATCGCTACAATGATGGTGCTGATACGTTGCATGATCAGGCTCATCAATGCCTGATTCTGACTAAAATGAAAACCTAAATAAGCCAGAAAGCTGGTCCAGATTAAGGTGCCTGCAATGCTATAAAACATAAACTTTGCAAAAGGCATTTTACTCATGCCAGCCGGAATACTAATCAAAGACCGTACCGCAGGAATCATTCTGCCAAAAAAGACAATACGATGCCCATGCTTGTTGAACCAGTCCAGCGCTTTTTCTAAATCAGACACTTGAATACGTAAATACTTGCCGTAGCGTTCGGTTAGTTTAAACAAGCGTTGCTGAGGAACTTTCCGTCCTACCCAATACAACAGCATCGCTGCGAGAATAGAACCGGCACTGCCTGCCATAATCACACCGATGAGAGTGAGTTCACCTTTCGATGCTGTGTAGCCCGCTGAGGGCATAATAATTTCTGAAGGAATAGGCGGGAAAACGTTATCCAGAAACATTAAAAATGCGATACCTAAATATCCCAGTTTCTCCATGATAGATAGAACCCACTGTTCCAGTCCCATAACGCCCTTATATGATTCATTTGATTGTTGTTTTTAGCATAGTTGTGCTTGTTGTAATGCTCAAGCAGCGAATCGTTACATCATTTTATCATTGTCATAAAAAAGCCATAGTTTAACTATGGCTTGAATACAGTCTGTTTGGTGTTTTACAGACGTTTGCGTTTAGCAGCCGCAATTTGTGACTGGCGCATACGGAAGCCTGCTTTTTGCTTGTCTGAGGTTTTATCAATACAGTAAACACAAGACACGCCATGTTCATAGCTTGGAAGCTCAGCTTCAACTTTAGTGAGTGGCCAGCCACACGCGTGACACTTAATATTTTCGCCTTCTTCAACGCCGTGAGTAACCGCAGTGCGTCCGTCAAAAACGAAGCATTCACCTTCCCACATACTTTCTTCAGCAGGAGTTTCTTCTAGGTATTTAAGAATACCGCCTTTCAGGTGATAGACTTCATTGAAACCTTCTTGAAGAAGGAGAGAGGTCGATTTTTCACAACGGATACCGCCGGTACAGAACATCGCAATTTTCTTGTCTTTATGCTGTTCAAGGTTCTGTTTTACGTATTCAGGAAATTCACGGAAAGTTTCTGTTTTAGGATCGATTGCACCCTTGAAGGTACCCGCTTTATATTCATAGTCATTACGGGTATCAATCAGGATCACATCATCACGGCTAATTAGCTCATTCCATTCTTTAGGATCAAGGTAGTGGCCAACCAAATCACGTGGCTTCACTTCTACACCTAAAGTTACAATTTCTTTTTTGAGTTTGATTTTCATTTTACGGAATGGTTTGTCAGAGCTTTCAGACTCTTTATATTCCATTGCGTTAAATCCTTCGTTCAAAAGAAATTGATGAAGCGTATCAATGGCAGCACGGTCACCCGCAACCGTACCGTTAATTCCTTCAGAAGCGACAATTAGAGTTCCACATAAATTGATGCTATTCACTAAGTCCAAAAGACGTTGTTGCAGATCGGCTGCATCTGAAACTTCTTTAAATTGATATAGTGCTGCAACAACCCAATTATTGGTCGCTTGCTGTTCTACAGGTGCAAGCTGTTCTACAGTAGCGTTCATGGATAACTCCAAATGTATTAAGATAGGAAAATAAGGCGCATATCTTAGCGTGAAATCTGAAAATAAGCGAGAAAACCATAAAATAAATATGGTTTTATAGGAGTTGGTTTTGAGTAATGATCGTCGAATTCCATCATTGACCCCATGTGCAGGGCGCTGTTCAACGGTATTTGGTGATCTGGTCTGTCGTGGTTGCCGTCGCTTTAATCACGAGGTGATTCAGTGGAATACCTATACCGCCGAGCAACGTTTGATGGTGTGGAAGCGTTTAGATGCACAGCTCGATCAAATTCTTGTGCCTTTGTTGCCACATGCGAACTTGCAACATATTGAAGGCTTTATTCAGAATAAGCGGATCAGGGTGTTAGAGAGCGCTAGTAAAGGTCGTAAGCTCTATCATGCCTTAAAGATTTGTGAGAAGAATAAACATTTGGCGCATGAGAGCGGTCTTGGGATTAATGATGCGCAAGTCAAACCCATTTGGGATGAATTTGAACGTCGTGTACTGGCTTTGGCGAAAGCGAGCTATGAGCTGGCATGGTTACGTGCAGATGGCATCAGTAACACCTTGTTGCGTGCATTAGAATTAGAAGAAGACGAGATTTAACAAAGATTTTAGCTGTAACGATTCACTTTGATGAGGGGGAGTAGATTTCGTCCATGTGCTACCTAGTATGGTTAGGTTGAAACAGGTTCGACAGTTTTAACGAACTTGGGTTGCGGGCAAAATATCTGGCCAAGCGCTGCTGATCTGACTCACGAATTAAACTGATGCGAAAACCATGAGAGGTCGATCCAGAAGATCGGCCCTTAGTGTGGTACAGTTTTTCATGAATGATATAAATATGCTCACCATCACTAAAACGGCGATCAGCTAAAACCTTTAAATGGACAGGCTGCGGAAAGCGATAGAGCACTTTTAAGCTTTGATAAAATTCATCATAAACATAAATGTGTTGCTGATCTGCAAAAAGATAGCTGAAATTTCCGGGGTAAGGTTCACTACTTTGATGGCCGATCAGTTGCAAGTGTGAAGCATCGACAGCGGTGGTTCCCCAAAACTTATGTTCAGCCACATGGGGGAGAGGATGCTCATTTAAATAAAAAGATCGTCCATCCGTAGCTAGGATCAGGTTTTGACTAAAACGGTTGCTGCTACTAAAAATCTGGGTGTGTTGCGCATTGAGCTTGTCCAACTTTTTATCTTGAAAATAGACAAATTGCTGATCGTGAATATATTGATTGCTATTGGAGAAAGCCGTGCTCTGTTGAGGATTTAAGTCGGTTAAAGCATGTGTTTTATAATAGACCTGTCGATCATCTTTTGCATAGAAATAGCCGAGTGCATTAAATTGTGGATGTAATATCGCAGTAAAGCGGGCTGCATTTGCGTTAGCTAGGGGCTTATCCTGAAAGTAAACGTGTTGTTGATCTTTGGTATAATCATTCCCTAAATAATACGTATGGGCTGGATCTAGCTGAGTGAGCACATGATCTTGCCAGTAAACCTGTTGAGGTGTTTTGCCGACATTACTATAGAGTTCATCGGCACGATCAGGAAGGTGACTTAAAGCCAAACCTGTAAATTGATTGGCACTCGCAGCGGGAAGTAAAAATGTGCCTTGGCCTTGTTTAAAAATATAGACCTGATTTTGAAAAGTTTCAAAATTTGTCCCAGAGATCGACTGTGTTTGTTGAGTGGGTAATTTGATGCTGCCATCATCAAATTCATGCCAGAGTAATAAAGCAATAAACGTACTGAAACTCGCTAAAATACCAAGAATAAAAGCTGTGGAAATCCATTTTTGTTTACGCTGAAATGCAGTTTGTGCCTGTTGATCAGCGATCAAGGTCATGATGTCAACATGGGTTTTCTTGTTGATACTGTCATTGCTGGTACGTTGTAATTGTTGCTGTTTAGCCAGAGATTCCAGTTTTTTCCAAAACTGTAACAACTCACTGTGTTGTTGGGTTAAAGTGGCAGGCCACATCCATGAATTGAAATAAAAATATTGCCGATAAGGTACTGTTTTAGTCAGCAGGTTTAAGCTATGGATCTGGGCATGATGTTGTCGCAGTTGAATATGAATCAAATCTTGCCAAGAATAAAAATAAGTCTGCGCTGATTTTTCTAGACCAAGACCTTGCCGATAGAGTTTAAGCGTAATCGTTTGTTTTAAATATTTTTGATAAAGCTGGTTATAAAGATAAAGAACAGGTATCAATAAACCCAACATCAACGCAATATTAAGCAGTTGGGCAAAGAGAGGGAGAATTTGATAAAAATAATAAAGGCTAAAATCGTAGAGGCAATAAACCAAAAATAACCAGCTGAGTACGATCAGTGCCAAAAACAGCACAAATGACGGAATCTTCATTTCGTATGCTGTGATTGTTGTTTCGTATAAAACAGCGGGCTTTTTATTCATTGCTTCAATATTTTAGTGGGGCATATATAAGGGTATGTAGGTGTTATTTTTCTCAAGCATAACGGATAAAACAAAAAAAGGATGCATAAGCATCCTTTTTTATCAACGCTAATATGAATTAACGTTTGATGTCGCGTTGAGTCGAGCCTGTGTAAAGCTGACGTGGACGACCGATTTTGTATGGACCGCTGTGCATTTCTAGCCAGTGGCTGATCCAGCCTACTGTACGTGCAAGCGCGAAGATTACCGTAAACATTTCTGTTGGGATACCAATCGCTTTTAAGATGATACCTGAGTAGAAATCTACGTTCGGGTAAAGCTTACGCTCTACGAAGTACGGATCGCTAAGTGCGATACGCTCAAGTTCCATTGCAAGTTGCAATTGTGGATCGTTGATGCCTAAAGCTTCAAGAACTTCGTCACAAGTCTGTTTCATGACTTTCGCGCGTGGGTCGAAGTTTTTGTAAACACGGTGACCGAAGCCCATGAGTTTAACTTCTTTACGCTTCACTTTTTCCATGAATTCAGCAACGTTTTCTACGCTACCAATTTCATCAAGCATCTTAAGTACAGCTTCGTTTGCACCACCGTGAGCAGGTCCCCAAAGTGCTGAGATACCAGCAGAGATACATGCATACGGATTCGCACCAGTAGAACCAGCAAGACGAACTGTAGAAGTAGACGCATTTTGTTCGTGGTCAGCATGAAGCGTGAAGATACGATCCATTGCGCGAGCAAGAACAGGGTTTACTTTGTAATCACGGTCAGCAGGCGTAGCAAACATCATGTGTAAGAAGTTTTCTGCATAACCAAGGTCATTACGTGGGTAAATGAATGGTTGACCTACAGTGTATTTGTAGCTCCACGCTGCAAGCGTAGGGATTTTTGCGATTAAGCGAATCGCAGTGATTTCACGGTGATTAACATCTTCGATGTCTAACGCATTGTGATAGAACGCAGATAACGCACCAACAACACCAACCATTATAGCCATCGGGTGAGCATCACGACGGAAACCATTGAAGAAACGGCTTACTTGATCGTGAACCATCGTGTGGTTACGTACTTTAGCGTCAAATTCTGCTTTTTGTTCAGCATTTGGAAGCTCGCCATTTAATAATAAGTAGCAAGTTTCTAAGTAGTCTGCTTGAGTCGCTAATTGATCAATCGGATAGCCACGGTGTAATAACACACCTTTGTCACCATCAATGAATGTGATCTTAGATTCGCAAGCCGCTGTCGCCATAAAACCAGGATCGAAAGTAAAGTGACCTGATGCTAATACATCTTTAACGTCAATTACATCTGGGCCCAATGTGCCGCTGTAAATTGGTAATTCAATTTCTTTGCCATCAAGCTGTAATACGGCTTTTTTGCCAGTTGCTGCAGACATTCAATAGATCTCCTGTCCTGGTGAATGATTATCTGACTCGAAATACTAATCTTGTCATGTGCGAATCAGACGGTGTCAAAATTTGCTATAAGATTAGTGGCTACTAAAATTTTGTCAATTATACTTAGGGATAAAAAATGACGTTGCTACAGTCAATTAGTCATTCAGTATCGAAGAAAAAACTGAGTAAAATCACAGCACCGGTCGAGTATAATATGTCAAATCAAGTTTTAGGTGCATAAAAAAAATGAAGCATCAGTACAATTGTAAGTAAATTTTTAGATTGCCTATATTTTGATGCTTATAAAATAAATACTTATCACTTTTCAAAAGCCTGTAGTTCTCTAGGTTTAGCCTTTACTGGTCATTAAAAAATGGTTAAAAACTTTACATGTAAACTAATATTTGATTCATTTTGGTGCAATTGATCGTATAAAAAATGACTCATTGGCTTTGGGTGTTGAAATATAAAAATAGATTATTAATTGATTATATTTAATATATAAATGAGCAGTATTATTTTAAAGCATGCGTAAAGTGTGATTATTTGGACAAATAAAAACTTAAAAATGCATTATTTTGAGAAAATATAAGAAAAGAATTTATAAATTAGAAAGTATCTATAAAAAATAGTATCTTATTTTTATCATTACAAAACAATTAGATAGTGTTTTTTGACTGAGTTTGGTGGATTTTTGGTCGTTATTATGCGTGTGAATGATTCTTATTTAAAGTTTTTTTCGACTAAAGCGAAAGCTGATTGTTTGTATTTTGATATTTCACGTTTTATAATTCGATGTCGTTTATAGGTTAGGCATGTGCTGTGCTTGCCTAACAATGCCAGCTTTCCTTTGAATTAATTCAAACAAACTCCGGATGGAGTTTCTACCTACAGGATGCCCGCTGTGAAAAGCAACAGACCTGTCAATTTGTCCATGGGTCAGGTGTTAGCGGTAAATTTACGCTCACCCGTGGCTATTGCATCAATTCTACACCGTCTATCAGGTGTAATCGTTTTCTTATTAGTCGCTGTTCTTTTATGGATTTTGGATAAATCTTTATCTTCACCAGAAGGATTTGACTACGTTAAAAATGTCGTTTTCGGAAATATCATTGTACGTTTCGTCGTATGGGTATTTGTAGCAGGATTAATTTTCCACCTTATCGCAGGGATCAAGCACTTGCTTGCTGACCTCGGTTTTGCTGAAGAATTACAAAGCGGTCGTATCGCAGCTACAGTTTCATTGATCTTGTCTGCGGTTGGTATTGTCGCAGCATTCGTATGGATTATGTTCTGATGAAAAGTGCTACAGGTTTAACAGGTTCAGGTTCTCGCGATTGGTATATCCAGCGTGTTAGTGCTGTGGTGTTGGCTGCATACACTATTGTTTTATTAGGCTGGATCCTTTGCAATAGCGGATTTGGTTATGAACAGTGGGCTGGCTTTATGCTGACTTTGCCAATGAAGATTTTTTCTTTATTAGCAGTGTTATCGCTCGTTGCACACGCTTGGATTGGTATGTGGCAAGTCTTTACTGATTATGTAACGACTCGTCAAATGGGTCCTTCAGCTTCAGGTTTACGCCTTGTACTGACTTCTGCTGTCATTATTTCAGTGATCGTGTACGCAATCTGGGGTATCCAGATTTTCTGGGCAAATTGATAGGAAGAGATCATGGGCGCAATTAACCCTAAAGAAGATTATTCAAATATTCAAAACCTCACTTTCGACGCGGTTATCGTCGGTGGTGGTGGTTCTGGTATGCGCGCTGCTTACCAACTTGCTCAAGCTGGTTTAAAAGTTGCGGTATTGACCAAAGTATTCCCGACACGTTCGCATACAGTTGCTGCTCAAGGTGGTATTGGTGCGTCGTTAGGTAACATGCAAGAAGATAACTGGCACTATCACTTCTATGACACGGTTAAAGGTTCTGACTGGTTAGGCGATCAGGATGCAATCGAGTTCATGACCCGTGAAGCGCCAAAAGTTGTTTATGAGCTTGAACACTTGGGTATGCCTTTTGACCGTAACGAAGATGGTACGATCTATCAGCGTCCATTCGGTGGTCACTCTGCAAACTACGGCGAAAAAGCTGTTCCACGTGCGTGTGCTGCTGCTGACCGTACAGGTCACGCGTTATTGCATACCTTATATCAAAGCAACGTAAAAATGGGCACCCAGTTCTACGTTGAGTGGATTGCATTAGACTTGATCCGTAATGAAGCGGGTGATGTTCTAGGTGTGACAGCGATCGATCAGGAAACTGGTAACATCGCCGTATTCCAGGCGAAAGCGACTTTATTCGCTACTGGTGGTGCTGGTCGTGTTTACCGTGCATCAACCAATGCTTATATCAACACTGGTGACGGTCTTGGTATGGCTGCTCGTGCGGGTATTCCATTACAAGATATGGAATTCTGGCAATTCCACCCAACGGGTGTTGCGGGCGCAGGCGTATTGTTAACTGAAGGTTGTCGTGGTGAAGGTGGTATCCTTCGTAACAAAGACGGCGAACCATTCATGGAACGTTATGCACCAACTTTGAAAGACTTGGCACCACGTGACTTCGTATCACGTTCAATGGACCAGGAAATTAAAGAAGGTCGTGGTTGTGGTCCTAAAGCGGATTATATCTTACTTGATATGACTCACTTGGGTGCTGAAACGATTATGAAACGTCTTCCATCTGTATTCGAGATTGGTAAGAAGTTCGCAAACGTTGACTGTACGAAAGAGCCAATTCCAGTTGTACCAACAATCCATTACCAAATGGGTGGTATTCCAACGAATATTCATGGTCAAGTGGTTGTGCCGCATGGTGTGGAAGAGGGTGAATTCTCTGCTCACTATGATAAAGATACTAAAGAGTATTCTTATAAAGGTACGCGTGACTATGTGAAGCCTGTAAAAGGTTTCTACGCGATTGGTGAATGTTCTTGCGTATCTGTACATGGTGCAAACCGTTTAGGTACTAACTCATTGCTTGACCTTGTGGTATTTGGTAAAGCAGCGGGCGAGCACATCATTGATTATGTAACCAAGCATCATGGCGATGATTATGCACCGCTTCCAACAGATGTATTGGTAAATACCTTAGAACGTGTACGTAAACTGGATGAATCAACTGCTGGCGAAAATGCACAAGAAGTTGCTGATGCGATCCGTGACATCGTACAGGATCACGCAGGTGTATTCCGTACTCAAGCATTGCTTGACAAAGGCGTAAAAGAAATCCTTGCGATCGAATCTCGTGTTCGTAACATTCATTTGAAAGACAAGTCTCGCGTATTTAACACAGCACGTGTTGAAGCGTTAGAAGTTGAAAACTTGTATGAAGTAGCGAAGGCGACTCTGATTTCTGCTGCTGCACGTAAAGAATGTCGTGGTGCGCATACCGTTGTTGACTATGAGTTAGCACCGGATCACCCAACTTACTCTTACGGTCGCCGTGATGATGAGTGGATGAAGCATACATTATGGTATTCAGCAGACAACCGTCTTGAATATAAGCCAGTGCGTTTCAGCCCGTTAACGGTTGAAGCAATTGAACCTAAACCACGTACATTCTAATCGGGAGAACAAAGATGAGTAGAGGCACTCGTACATTCGAAATCTACCGCTATGATCCTGATAAGGATAAAGCGCCGTACATGCAAACTTTCAAACTTGAGTTAACCGATAAGCACCGTATGTTGCTTGATGCGTTACTTGCGTTGAAAGTGCAGGATGAATCATTAACATTCCGTCGCTCTTGCCGTGAAGGTATTTGTGGTTCGGATGGTGTGAACATCAATGGTAAAAATGGTTTAGCGTGCTTGTGGAACCTGAACGATTTACCAGAGAAGATTGTGATCCGTCCTTTACCTGGTTTACCAGTTGTAAAAGACTTGGTTGTAGACATGAACCAGTTCTATGATCAATATGACAAGATTCAACCGTTCTTGATCAACAATCAGCCAGCACCAGCGAAAGAGCGTTTACAGTCTCAAGCAGAACGTGAACACTTAGATGGTTTGTATGAATGTATTCTTTGTGCATGTTGTTCAACTTCATGCCCATCATTCTGGTGGAACCCTGATAAGTTCCTTGGACCATCAGCATTGTTAAATGCATATCGCTTTATCATCGACTCTCGTGATACAGCAACACAAGAGCGTTTGGCTCGTTTAGACGACCCATTCTCTTTGTTCCGTTGTAAAGGGATCATGAACTGTGTATCTGTATGTCCTAAAGGTTTGAACCCGACAAAGGCAATTGGTCACATTCGTAACATGTTGTTAGATCAAGCAGGCTAATCTGTTTTTTCTAGGCAAGAAAGGAGCCCCGAGAGGGGCTTCTTTTTTATTTTGCGAAATCATTAAAATTGGTTGAAAAATGTTTGCTTGAATAAAGTGAGGCTTGAATTTTAAAAAATTGACCTTAAATATTTATGGGTTTTGTTGTTAATTAAAATCATCAAAATCGATATGGTAAATGGGTTGATTTATTTTTAATCAAACTGAGCGCGCTTTGTGCAATATTTGTAGAGAATGTTTATTTTTGATCGATTGGAGTGCAACTTTTATCAAAAGGGCGGTATATTAGAATATAATTTGATATGTGTATTTCGCTGCTTTATAGATGGTATGTGTCAAAAAAATCAATCCAAGCTTGAGAACATGTTAGGATTTCTGCCACTACTGGAATCAAAAAATAAGTAGATTCTTGAGCTTATCATTAAAGAAAGCCTTCAAGATTTGTACAGATTTCATTGAAAAAGTCAATTTAGAAAAGTTAAAAATTTAGTTAATTTTTCTAAAATGATTTGCAAAAAATTGCTCGATTTCATCGAGTATGAAAAATGAGTTATGTGTCTTGAATTGAAGGTGCATGGCTCATTTGTTACATCAAAGGGAAATACTCCTGATGTGTAGTAATAATGTCTCAAGGTTGGATTACCTTGGGTAGTAGTGTCGTGTTACCAATTTGGCACTATGAATCATGGGTGTGCTTAAAAGGCAGCCTGTATTATTTTTTGCAATAGGAAATGGGTCCAAAAATGCAAGAAGTTGCTGACGCATTGCGTCTTGACACTGAACTTTCCGCTGATAGTGCAGCGTATATTGAAGAGCTATACGAACAGTACCTAACTTCTCCAACCTCAGTGTCAGAGGATTGGCGTGAATATTTCGATAAATACCCTAAAGGTGATCAACCACACGGCAGTGTGCGCGAGCAATTCCTCCTTCTGGGCCGTAATGCAAGCCGAGTTCAACCTGTTGTTCAAAGCACTGTAAGTACAGAACATGAGCGTCGTCAAATTGGTGTATTACAATTAATCGCTGCTTACCGTAACCGTGGTCATCAAAAAGCTAAACTCGATCCATTAGGTCTTGCGAAACGCGAAGAAGTTCCTGACCTCGATTTATCTGCTCACGGTTTAACTAAATCAGATCTCGATACTGTATTCAATACAGGCAACCTCGCAATTGGAAAAGCAGAAGCAACATTGTCTGAAATGGTTGAAGCCATGGAAGCAACTTACTGCGGTTCAATTGGTGCAGAATACATGCATATCGTTGACACTAAAGAAAAGCGTTGGATTCAACAGCGTTTAGAAGGTGTTCGCGGCAAATTCAATTATACCAATGATCAGAAAAAAGGCTTCCTTGAGCGTTTGACCGCTGCTGAAGGCTTGGAAAAGTATCTTGGTAATAAATTCGTTGGTGCTAAACGTTTTGGTGTAGAAGGCGGTGAGTCTTTTATTCCGATGATGAACGAAATCATTCAACGTGCGGGTAGCGTAGGTTGTAAAGAAGTTGTGATTGGTATGCCACACCGTGGTCGTCTCAACCTTCTTGTCAACATCATGGGCAAAAACCCAGCTGACCTTTTTGGTGAATTCGAAGGCAAAAGCCTGCATAAAAAAGGTTCTGGTGACGTTAAGTATCACCAAGGCTTCTCTTCAAACGTAATGACTCCAGGTGGTGAAGTTCACTTGGCATTAGCGTTTAACCCATCGCACTTAGAAATCGTTGGTCCAGTTGTTGAAGGTTCGGTTCGTGCGCGTCAAGTCCGTCGTAAAGACATTGGCGGTGATGACGTTCTTCCTGTAATCGTTCATGGTGATGCTGCATTTGCAGGTCAAGGTGTGAACCAGGAAACCTTCCAGATGTCACAAACTCGTGGTTACACGGTAGGTGGTACAGTTCATATCGTGATTAACAACCAAGTTGGTTTCACGACTTCTGACCCACGTGACACGCGTTCTACAGAATACTGTACTGACGTAGCTAAAATGATTCAGTCACCAATTTTCCATGTCAATGGTGATGATCCTGAAGCTGTTATTTTCGCGACTCAAATCGCACATGATTTCCGTCATGAATTCCGTAAAGACGTTATCCTAGACTTGTTCTGCTACCGTCGTCGCGGTCATAACGAAGCGGATGAGCCGTCTGCAACACAACCATTGATGTATCAAGTCATCAGCAAGAAAGCGACAACACGTACTTTATATGCTGATCAACTGGTTCAAGAAAAAATTCTTGATCGTGCAAGTGCCGATGCAATGGTTGAAGGCTACCGTTCTGATCTAGAAGCGGGTAACCACGTTGCCAATGCGCTTGTTCGTGAACCGAACAAAAAAATGTTTGTTGATTGGACGCCATATTTGGGCCATGAATATACAGACATCTGGGATACAACATTCAGCATCGATCGCTTGAAAGAGCTTGGTCAGAAGATGAATACATTACCTGAAGGTTTTGTATTACAGCGTCAAGTTCAAAAAGTAATTGATGACCGTGCGAAAATGCAAACAGGTGAAATGCCACTTAACTGGGGTGCTGCTGAAACTTTAGCATATGCAACTTTGCTTGATGATGGCTTCCTTGTGCGTATCACAGGTGAAGACGTTGGTCGTGGTACATTCTCACACCGTCATGCGAAATTACATAATCAAACTGATGGTTCTGTTTATATTCCGCTTTGCCACATTAAAGAAAATCAACCGCGTACTGCGATTTATGATTCTTTATTGTCTGAAGAAGCTGTTCTTGCATTTGAATATGGCTACTCAACCACTTTACCGAAAAGCTTGATCGTTTGGGAAGCTCAATTCGGTGACTTCGCAAACTGTGCGCAAGTTGTAATTGACCAGTTTATCGCTTCGGGTGAAACCAAGTGGGAGCGTGTTTGTGGTCTAACAATGTTGTTGCCACACGGTTATGAAGGTCAAGGTCCTGAGCATTCATCTGCACGTTTAGAGCGTTTCTTACAGCTATGTGCTGAAGACAACATGCAAGTGATGACACCAACGACACCAGCGCAAATTTTCCATGCGTTACGTCGTCAGGCAGTTCGTCCGATTCGTAAGCCAATGATCGTAATGTCACCAAAATCGTTATTACGTCATAAACTTGCGACTTCAACACTTGATGAATTGGCAAACGGTTCATTCCAAACTGTGATCGATGAAATTGATCAAATCAACAAGGCTGACGTAACTCGTCTAGTGCTTTGTGGTGGTAAGGTTTATTACGATTTACTCGAAAAACGTCGTGAGCTTGGTTTAAACCATGTTGCAATCGTTCGTATCGAACAATTGTATCCATACCCAGAGCAACGCCTAGCTGAAGTTATGGCTGCTTATCCAAACATTCAAGAACTTGTTTGGGCACAAGAAGAGCCGAAGAACCAAGGCGCTTGGTTATTCATCGTTCCTCGTTTGTATGAAGACGTTCTTAAATCTGGTAAACAAATCCGTATTAGCTATGCTGGTCGTGAAGCATCTGCCGCACCTGCTTGTGGCTCGCCATACTTGCATGCAAAACAACAAGCTCAGCTCATCAATGACGCACTTGCTATTGAAGTTGAACAATCAGGAGATTCTAAATAATGGCAACCGAAATTAAAGCACCGGTATTTCCAGAGTCAGTTGCTGACGGTACGATCGCAACTTGGCACAAGAAAGTAGGTGAACCTGTATCACGTGATGAAGTGATCTGTGACATTGAAACCGATAAAGTTGTTTTAGAAGTGGTTGCTCCAGCTGATGGTAGCTTAGTTGCAATCATCAAAGATGAAGGCGACACAGTTCTTTCTGACGAAGTGATTGCTCAATTCGAAGCTGGTGCTGTTTCTGCGGCTGCTCCTGAAGCTGCTGCACCAGCAGAAGCGGCGCCTGCTGCGTCTGCACCTGCGGCTGCTGCGTCAACTCAACCTGTTGATCAAAACCAAGCACCTGCAGTACGTAAAGCATTGTCTGAAACTGGTATCAATGCTGCTGACGTTCAGGGTACAGGCCGTGGTGGTCGCATCACTAAAGAAGATGTTGTGAACCATAAGCCAGGTACATCAGTTCAACCATTAAGCGTTGCTGTAGGCGAGCGTATCGAGAAACGTGTTCCAATGACACGTTTACGTAAGCGTGTTGCTGAGCGTTTATTGGCGGCTACACAACAAACTGCAATGTTAACTACGTTCAACGAAGTTAACATGAAGCCAATCATGGAAATGCGTAAGCAATATAAAGATGCTTTCGAAAAACGTCATGGTGCTCGTTTAGGCTTTATGTCTTTCTTCGTTAAAGCAGCAACTGAAGCGTTAAAACGCTACCCAGCTGTAAACGCATCTATTGATGGCGACGATATCGTTTATCACGGTTTCTATGACATCGGTGTAGCCGTTTCTTCTGACCGTGGTCTGGTTGTTCCTGTACTTCGTGATACTGACCGTATGAACTATGCAGAAGTTGAAAACGGTATCCGTGACTATGCTTTCAAAGCACGTGACGGTAAGTTAGGCATCGAAGATATGACTGGCGGTACGTTCACAATCACGAACGGTGGTACTTTCGGTTCATTGCTTTCAACTCCTATTTTAAACCAGCCACAAACTGCAATCTTGGGTATGCATAAAATCCAAGAGCGTCCTATGGCGGTGAATGGTCAAGTTGAAATCTTGCCAATGATGTACTTAGCGCTTTCTTATGACCACCGTTTAATCGATGGTAAAGAAGCTGTAGGTTTCTTGGTAACAATCAAAGAATTGTTAGAAGAGCCAGCTAAACTCATTCTTGACCTATAATTTTTTATTTAAAAATCCCCCTAAGTCCCTCTTGAATTACAAGAGGGACTTTCACAAGTCTGATCAGTTTCAAGGTTTGTGAAAATTTCTTCTCTGATAAAAGAAGATAGGGGAGATTCATTGGAGATAAAGATGTCTCAACAGTTTGATCTTGTTGTTATTGGCGGTGGACCTGGTGGTTATGAAGCGGCGATTCGTGCAGCTCAACTAGGCTTTAAAGTCGCTTGTATCGAAAAACGTATTCACAACGGTAAGCCATCTTTAGGTGGTACATGCTTAAACGTAGGTTGTATCCCTTCTAAAGCATTGCTTGAC